>OFGH01000278.1_pt1 | contig 50718 bp, 51 predicted proteins | sample 1521721 | NCBI WGS metagenome assembly OFGH01 (sample SAMEA3504132, study PRJEB24116) | mouse gut metagenome | biome: mouse gut; feature: mouse-associated habitat; material: faeces | place: Denmark | collected 2011
TCCAGTTTTAGGGATCCAACACTCTCTTCTGGTCTCTGTGGACAACAGATTCATACATGGTGCACAGACATACAAGCAACACTTATACACATAAAATCAAGCAAACAATCCTAATACAATTAAATACCTTTTCCAATATATATTCGTTATTACATAATTCCACAAAACAATATATACTTGCCATTCCTAACATTAGTGCAACTATGTCCTTCAATGCTTCATAAACATTAACATATGGACTAAAAAATATCAGTCCTATTCCCCACAGGATCCATAACGCCATCAAACCACAATATAAAAATAACATTCGGTTCTTCAAATTCTCTCTTAAAGTTTTTCTATATACCCTTATACCGATAAGCAAAATAAAAGTAGCTGGAATAAATACCCTATATAAAGATATTACTATGCCCAGAATACGTCTATGACTAGAAATTATGTTTCCTGTAAGCATTAAGACAACAAGCACATACATCATAAAAATTTGATATTTTGTGTTATTATTTAATTTCCCCATATATTCTAATACCTCATAAGCATTTTAAATCATTAAAAACTGACAATGCCCTTACATCCCATGTATTTTTTTTTGCAACTTCAAATGTTCTTTCTTTCTTCTGATTTAACATTTCTCGATCATCATTTATTTGGGATAATAATTGAGCAAATGCAACAATGTTATGATCTATCTCCCATCCTATATCATTGTCTGCAACATAATCACCAAATGCACAATTTTTGCATGCAACTACTGGTAAACAATGCTCAATATATTCAAAAAGCTTAACCGGCATAGCAATCTTGTCATACCCAGATGACGGCAAAAACAGCATGCCTAAATCTGCTTTCTTATAATATTCTTCTAATTCCTCGCCTTGTTTATGAATAATAGAAATATTGCGCGGTAGCACAATTTTATTTTGTTTAGACCAGTTCTCCCAAGGTTCTTTTGGGCAACATAATGTAAGATGTGTGAATTCACAAACTCTTACACCCTCTATTAGCCTATAAATATCATAAATTCCTCCTACACCTCCAACGTAAAACAGCTCTAATTGTTTATTATACCTATCCTCTTTCTGTTTTGGCCCATAGCCACTTCCAGGTGGGAGCATTTCAATTCTACCTTTAAAATCAACATATTTCTTCATTTCCATAGATGGCAAGTACATAATTGTGATATATTTATTATAAATTGCCATATCAAAATGATACAAAGGTAAAGTTATGCAGCGTTTCCAAAAATCCACTGTTTGCTTATAAACAGCAAATTTCCAATGAACATCCCTGTAAAACAAACCGATAGGTATATCATGTGTTTTGCAATATTTAAAAATATTTCTTTCCAAAAAAGGATAAAATGGCATATGATTTTTCTCTGTTATCAAGTTTGGCATTGTGCTACTTTCTGAATACATAAATTCATATTTAATTCCGTGGGAAACACGTTTTTTCAATCTTTTGAATTTTTTTGACCTTTCTTTTCCATAACCTGATATTACAAATACTTCATCAAAGTTCCTTTGAAAAGCCTCCAACATTTTTCTCGGGCGTATTTTTGATGCTGCATTTGATTCGTTTGTTATCGGATAAGGTACATGATATATACATCTTTTTTTCATTTCATTTTCCCTCTTTTAATGCTTTCCAAAGTTCTATTAATATTTTTCTGTAATACAATATTACAAATACTACTGTTATTACCCACAATACAAGTCGGTTAGCAAAAGATACATTTAAACCGCACCATGAGATTCCATATAAAGTTCCAAGCATAAGAACAGCTTTTTTTACTCTATATTCACAATAATAAAATTTTTGAGAAAAGCAGTAAGTGCATATAAATGTAATAAAATAACCAACTAAAGTTGTAAATGCTGCTGCGCTTATTCCCCATTTGGGAATCAAAAAGAAGTTTAATAATATATTAACAATTGCTCCGCATGCATTAGCTAATAATGCATATCCTGATTTTTTCTCAAAAAGAATACCATATGATACAATGCTTGTTAACCCATAAAATAGCTGTGCATACATTAAATCTCTAACCACAACATAAGAGTTATGATATTCTGATGCAGTCATCATAAAAATAATTTCCTTGCAAAAAAGAGAAGCCGCATAACATATTATTGTTAAAACTAATACTAACAAATCAAAAATCTTAATGTATTTTTCCTTTGCATTATTATCATTTTTACTCCCATATGCAAACGTTGTATAAGCTAAATTAACAGAAGAAATAAATATATTTAAGACCGTAACCAATCTCGTCCCTACTCCATACATGCCTACCTCTTTAGTTGAATGGAAATAAAGAATCATATAACGATCCGATAAAGATAACACCCATGATAAAATAATCCCAGGCACTAGTGGCATAGCAAATTTTATCATTTCTTTTAATAATTTACCGTCAAAATATTGTTTATTTATTTTCACTTTCTCTGCATAAATAAAAAGCACAAGTTGACATACATGTACAATAAATGTACTTAAAACTAATGATACCGCACCTAATTTTAAGCAGACAACAAATATAATATTTAATATTACCATGCATACTGAAGAAATAAAATTAATTAAACTATATACAAGCATTTTATTTTTCATTCTCAAATTGAGTGCAAACGGCATATACCAAATATTAAATGTAATTGATAATAAAGCCAACGAAACAATAATTCCATATTCAGTTGTATGGAACAACGCATATGAAATCTGTGTTGCAAAAACACAAAGCAAAACTGGAATACATCCGATTATTACCAATGTAAACAAAATTGTATGAAATACTCTTTTAGACTGTTCTTTTTTTTCATCGTAGTAAAATGCACTAAAAGCTGAATCCAAGCCCATCATACAAACCGGAAATAGCAGACCAGTAAATGTCGTTATGGTATCAGAAATTCCAAGCATATCTGCTGTAAGATTTTTTGTGTAAATTGGCATCAAAAAAAAATTAACGGCTTTTAATAACACATTTGATATAACTAATATTCCAGAACTTGTAGCAAATGCTTTAATGTTCATATATTGTTTGATACTCCTTCGCTTAGAGAAATTTCTTTAATATTCTCAAACGCTTTTCTTGTAGAGACCGGTTCTTGTTTTCCGTCATATATCCTTTTCAAATAGATCGCAATATTTTTGTAATCATGATAATTTTCAGCATATCTCCTGCCATCTCTCCCCAATTCATACCGCAGTTGAGGAGACAATATTAATTTTTCTAATACGTTTTCAATATTATCAATATTTGCACTTTGAATTGGTAATTCTTTTGGAAAAGTATTAATCACATCCTCCATAATATACGTTATCACCGGCTTACCTAAAGCCATACCCTCTATCGCGAAAACTCCATAGGTACCTCCATACAATTGATCTACAATAATATCAGCTTTTTTGTATATTTCAATAGCTTTATCCTGAGTTTGATTTTGAACTAATATAAAGTTGATAGGATACTTTGCTTTCAACTTATCTATTGCATCAATTATATATTTTGTACCCTTTCCATCAGAATTAGAAGGTGCATGTACAATAGTTACTTGCTCAACATTTAATTGAGGATAGCAGGGCGCAAACAAAGCTATATCTAATCTTAATGGTACATAAAATACATTTTTTTGCTTTTGAGGCAAATAAGCCCTTAATTCATAATCATGAATAATAATCCCATCTGCTATTTTACATATTTTTCGGTTTCTTTTTTTTAGTTTTTTTTGATTTTCTTCATCACCTGAAAATGGAAAATATTTATTCCTTTTAAGTGCAAGTTTATAGTCTCTTACATCAGAACCATGAAATTCATATAATATTTTTTTGCGAAACAATTTTAAAATCCAAACCTCTTTATTTAGCAAAAAACTCCTGCCAAAATGAAAGTGAAAAATATCATAACGAAATAACGAGTAAAAGAAATAAACTAATAATTTCAAGATATATAGAGGCAATAATTTTTTATTACTTTTATCAATATTTAACGACTTATCATATGGGTATCCAAATTTATTGGGCATATACACGACCATATGTGCATCCACGTTCATTTTTTTTAAGCCTAGAACAGAATAATACCCCTGTCCCGCTATCTCTGTTAGTCCATGCATAATTCTCTTCTTTTTCATATCTTCCTTATCTCCTAGATACATAATTTTAATTTCTCACAAATAAAAGAAATGTCATCTTCTGTTAGATAAGGATGCATTGGAATACTAAATACCTTTTTACTATATTCCTTACATACCGGCAAAGCTTTATCATCATACTTCAAATATTTAAATGCAGTCTGCATGTGAAGTGGTAAAATATAATAAACCATGATTGGAACTTCATATTCTTTCATTTTATTTATAATATATTCCCTATGCTCTTCATCTTTTGCCTGTAATGTAAACTGTGCCCATGCTGACAGACAATTATCTGGAATAATTGGAAGTTTGTAATATCCCTCCAGTTTTTGAAAGTATTGCTTTGCTACAATTTGTCTTTTTACAATTTCATTTTCAAATACTTCTAATTTTGATAAAATTACTGCTGCCTGTAGTGTGTCCATCCTACCATTTAAGCCAATTCTAACATTGTCATATCTGCTAGTTCCCTGGCCATGTACACGGATTGAATGAATTTTTTGTGCCAGTTCATCATTATCTGTAAAAATAGCTCCACCGTCACCATAACAACCAAGAGGCTTTGCCGGGAAAAAAGAAGTTGCCGAAACATCCCCAAAGCTTCCGGCTTTTTTCCCCTTATATTCTCCACCAAATCCCTGCGCTGCATCTTCTAATACAAATAAATCATATTCCTTTGCAATAGAAAGGATTTCATCATAATTTGCCGCTAATCCGAATAAATCCACAGGAATAATTCCTTTCGGCGTTAACTTTCCTTCCTCAATTACATGTTCTATAGATTGACGAAGTTTTACTGGATCTATATTATATGTCTCATCACAATCAACAAAAACTGGTGTTGCCCCAATCAATGCTACACTTTCACCTGATGCAAAAAAGGTAAAAGATGGAACAAAAACCGCATCGGTTTTGTTAAGTTCCATTGCCATAAGAGGGATTATTAATGCATCCGTACCACTAGCACAGGAAAAGGCATATTTTCTTCCTGTAAACTTAGCTAGTCTTTGTTCCATTTCCTCGATTTCTGAACCCATGATAAAATGCTGGTGCTCTAAAACATTATCAATTCGTCGATTAACATCTTCCTTTATCTCATTATACTGTTTTTTCAAATCAATAAATTGCATTTTTGAACCCTCTCTTCTAATTGTCATTTAAGTTTTTATCTGCTTTCTCTAAAATATTAATTACTCTTATAGCTGCGTCTGCACCTGTTAAAGACTGCTTTTTTTCAATAATACATTGTCTGAAATGTTCTAAGCTATTAAAAAGAGCATCCTCTATAGAAAGCTTAGGTATAATCGCGTCACCGCTTCTTGTTTTTATTACATAATCTGCATATTCTTCTCCTTCTTCCATATCAAAACCTTTATCATATACAATTAATTTATTTAATACATCAACATCATCATATACAATCATTTTCTTTGTTCCAGCAATGATTATTTTTCGCTCTTTGATGGGAGATACCCAACTTGCACGCATTGTTGCGAAAAATCCATCATACTGAACCATCAACTGAGTGATAGTCTCTCTCTCGCTATACATCTTCGTCCCCATAGCTTTAACGTTCTTAACCTTGGCACCGTCAGTCAAATAATCAACAATCGCTAAATCGTGAACATTTAAATCCCACATAGAATTCACATCGCTTTTCACTTGTCCAAGGTTCAGTCTTGAACAATCAATCCAGATGATATCGCCAATATCCCCTGATTTAATCAATTCATTAATTTTCCGAATTGCAGGATGGTAAACCATGATATGATCTACATGAATAATCAATCCCTTTTCTTTTGCAATATTGTACAATTCAATAGCATGCTCTAAATTATCTGTAAAAGGCTTTTCAACGTATAAATGCTTGTTTGCATTTAAAACCTCCTTCGCAAGTTCATAATGAGCACTTGTTTCTACAGCCAACGCAACTGCTTGAATTGAATCATCACTCAATATATCTGTAAATGATTCCGTATAAGCAAGGGATTTTGCATATAATTTTTCTGCTTTTTTTAGCCTGTCAATTTTTTTATCACATATTTTGACAAAATCCCACTGTTTATTATTATATAAGTTTCTGGCAACATTAGGCCCCCAATAGCCATATCCAACCAATGCAATCTTCATTGTACGATTATCCTCCTTAAATGCCATCTGTTTTTACAACTTTACAAGCCCTTCTTTTTGCTCAACATATTGACGTTGACAATTAGAACATGTTAAATTTTCATCTAGTATTTCTCCGCATTCACATACCCATCCTATCTGCCTAGCCGGAACCCCTGCCATCAATGCATGATTTCTTACATTTTTTGTTACAACAGCGCCTGCTGCAATTAAGGCACAATTACCAATAGTATGTCCGCATACTATTGTAGCATTAGCGCCTATAGAACTTCCTTCTTTTAAAATAGTTTTTCCATAGTTTTCCCGTCCTTTGGCATATTTCGCACGGGGAGTCAAATCATTGGTAAAAACCATAGATGGTCCGCAAAATACATAATCTTCTAATTCAACTCCTTCATAAATAGATACATTGTTCTGTACTTTACAGTAATCACCTATCTTGACATTGTTAGAAATATTTACATTTTGTCCAAAAGAACAGCCTTTGCCAATTCTGGCTCCACTCTGAACATGTGAAAAATGCCATATTTTTGTGTCTTCACCAATTTGTACATTTTCATCAATATAACTGCTTTCATGAACAAAATAATTACACATCAGAATTCCCCTTCCATATCTGTACTCGAAAATTCATTAAGTGGCAGTTTAACAGGCTGTCCCGTTTTTTGACTTTTATAAATAGAAAGTATCATCTCTAATGCATTTCTTCCTGCAACTGCGTCTACATAAGGTTTTCTGTCGTTTTCTATTGCATCTACCATATCAGCAAAAAGACTTGTATGCCCGTTACCATAAACGTTGCTTGTAGCCTCTTCTAAACCTTTATTTTTCGAATCCGATTCTGTCTCGTCTGCAAAGTCCCATACATCAATATTATTTGTAGATGTTCCGCCTAATTTAACTGTTCCATTTTCACCAAAAATATATAACGTTTCTTCCAAGTTTTTAGGATATACATTTGTTGTTCCCTCAATAGTACCAATTGCTCCATTCTTAAATTTCACAACTGCCATTCCTACATCCTCTGCTTCAAGATAATCATGGAACTGTTGCCTTGTAGCACCATAGACTTCTTCTACATCATCTCCCATCATCCACCGTAATAAATCAATGCCATGAATGCACTGATTCATAAGTGCTCCTCCGTCCTGCGCCCATGTTCCACGCCATGATGCCTGATCATAATATCCATGATTTCGATTCCATCTCACATGGATTGAACCATGTGAGATCTTCCCAAAACGCCCGTTTTCTATTGCCTTTCTCAATTCTTGAACAGCAATGTTAAAGCGATTTTGATGGCATGCTGAAACCTTTACATTTTTTTCGTCAGCCATATTAATTATTTTGTTTGCATCTTCAATGCTCATCGCCATTGGCTTCTCGATAATGACATGTACACCTTTTTCAATGCAATAAAGAGCTATTTCAGCATGATTGCCGCTTTCTGTCGCAATACTAACTAAAGAAGGCTTTTCTGATTCCAAAAGATCTTTATAATTTGTATAGCGATGAATGTTTGTTCTCTTCTCCAACCCATGTTTCTCCAATATTTCATCCATCTTATTTGGAATAATATCACAGACGCCTACGATTTCCAGTTTATTGTTTATAGCTGCTTTCATGTGATTTGTGGAAATACGTCCACATCCAATTAATGCATATTTCATTTTTGCTCCCTCCATTTCTTTTTAATTATTCCTGAGCTTATAGTAATACTTCTTTCATTGTATCATATATAGAATCCGATTTCATTGAAAACCATTCATTCATACATAAATCAATATTTTTATTTTCTTTATAATACCAAAAAGGATGTGTCAGAATATGCAACGCCTTATACTCTCTACCTTCTACAATCTGTTCAACATCCTCTCTCCAATGCATTTTAGAATCTGATATATACTTGAAATCTTCAAAAAATCTTTTACTATAGCTGTTAATTATACAAGGCATTTGAATATCTGCTTCCAAAACGAATCTAGACGGTCGATGCATTGAAACTGTAGATACCTCATGTCCGATTAGCATGCTTAAAATCTGCACCTCATTATTAATGTATTTTTTAATCATCTCAATCTTTTCTTCAATACTTTCGCATTTTTCTAACTGTCTATCGTACTTGACTTCATCAAAATGCAACCCTATACTATGCCCCCCTCCTAATATATTTGAAATAGACTCAGTACTTCTTTTCGAACATACATTATACAATTCCGATGATAATAATATATAATATGTGCTTTTTATGTTATTATCCGTTTCAAATTTTGCAAATTTTTCTGCCATTTGCAAGTCCATATCAACATCATGTCTTAAAATACAGGGCATCTCATGTTTCTGATAATCAGAATAATTTGTTAATGTATAACCTTTCTGTAGAATTTTTGAGATTAAATTTTTATAACTGTCAAATGTAAATTTCATTCTGCTCACCATATCCTTATACGTTCTTATTTATTATAGAATATCCCTTTTAAGTGGCATCACAGAAAAATATCTTCCTGCTCAACCTTTCAACAAGATCATACCCATCCCACACAAAATCAAAATCCATCGTCTTACCTACCGGTACGATCCTGTCAATCCCCCGAACACCTTTCTCAAGCAACGGATAAAGCATCTCCGGTTTCCCGATATATGATACCGTCTGCACCCGTTCATTGCACAAAGGGCGCATCTCCTCTATCCGCTCCATATCATATTCCAAAAAATATCCCGAATTATCTCGATAATCCATAAGCTCCTCTGTCAGTTTCCCAACCTGAACGCGAACAAGCAGATTATCTTTTGTCTTTATCCGATGTATATCCTCCTGACCAACAGCCAGAAGGCAAAGTGATGTCAGTTTATTCACACCCTGTATAGGCTGATAAGCATATTTTTTCTCTACCATTTTGTACAAAGCAGACCAGAACTCTTCTTTTGCTCTTTTACGCTCCTTTCCTGTCCACAGGATGATTCTCGGAGACGTGCACGCATTCTGATCCGTCAGGTACGTATCGTTATAAAATTCTTCCGCAATTCTCTCTTTATGCTCTTTCTGAAGATATGCATCCGAATCAATCACACAGAGAGAATACCTGTCCGCAAAAGTAATTTCTGTTCCGCGGGGCTTTAATTCAGATTTTCTGATTTCCTGAATTGTCCGGTCACCACCCCAGATAACTCTGACATCTGCTGCAGATGACAGCATGTCATTAATCTCTTTTAACCTTTCATATCTCACAAAGCAAATGTACGGCGCCATTTCCGGCATTTCCTCCAAAGCAGAGTTAATTGCCTTATTAATCAGATTCACCTGCGGAAAATCCTTAGAAGGTAAGCGGACAATATTCGCATTACCGGTAATAAAGCCAGTGACAAAAGAATATGCATAATTTACCGCTACATTAGACGGTGCAATGTGGAACACAACTCCCCGTCCAAGGCGTACCTGGCTTTCTTCACTGTGCTTAAACCTTTCCCGCTCTTTTTCCATAGAACCTTTCCGGCACCAGAATGCAAAAGTTATTACATCCGGATATTGTCTCGATTCTTTGTCGGCAAGAAGTATCTTTGACACCAGATTTAAAAATGCAATCCTGTCTTCTGAAAATAAAGGCGTACCGGAACATCGCGGCATATCATTTAAAATATCCTCATTTCCAACCAAATACTGAATCTTATTAGAACTTAGCTGCATATGTGTCACTGCACCCCCTAATTTCGGCATCCTTCAAACGGCCTGTTATCTTAAAATACTTTCCTTTCCGTCCGCACGGGCAATCATCCTCTCCAAGAAGTATTCCTTCATCTTCTGTCAGCAAGGAATGACCCGGATAGGATTCCGGCAAAAGCGATACGACCTGTATAATCCCTTTTTCCCCTTTCGGAGACACGCTAAAGTCCAAAGGGTTTCTCATAATCACATCCGAAAAGATACTGGCATGCAAATGACCACATTCACATTGCATATAGATACTGCCTGTCTGTTCCACCATCCCATAATAATCATGAACATGCTCAAGCCCGCAGACTGATTGGAGACATTGCTTGAACTGCTCCGGAGAAACTGCCTCGCTTACTAATTTTTTCCAGCCTCCTCCATGCATTAGTATCCCGCATGATAAATCCAGACGCTCTCCCGTTTCTTTCTCAAGTTTTACAAGCTCTTTGTAAAAATGCTGCCATATCATAAAAGTAAAGCCAAACAGTAAAATCTTTTTTCCTTTATGTTTTTCCAAAAAGATCCGGATACCGTCCAGATCCAATTCCATATCATCATTTAAAGCATACTGCTTATCAGAGCCGAAAATTGAAAATCCAAGGATTCCTGCCCCTCTTGCAGAAAACATCAGGCGGTTCTTAACAACAGAAGGACAGTCAATAATCAGCATCGGCATCCTTCCGCTGCCTGTAAAGGAAGAAACAATCTTTACTAACGTCTTTTGCTGGTAGCCAGAAGTTTTCCGATCCAAATATATTTTTGAGACAGCCTGTCCCGTTGTTCCGGAGGATGTCATTGTTTTAAATATTTCCTCTTTCGGAACACTTTTTAAATCAAGCTCCTTAAAAAGTCTGACCGGCAAAAATGGAAGATTGTAATAACTGTTTATGTCGTCTAAGTTTACATCCAGCATTTCTATAATTTTTTTATATTCCATGCAATTTTCCGCATGAAACCTGCTCAATTCAAGCAGACGTTCATTCATCAGCCTTGTTTTATCCTCTTTTCCCAGGGAATAGGGCGCAATCTCTAAGATATCACTATATTCCATTTTGCCACCTCGTCCTTAGCTTTTATAATACTTTTCCAGTTCTTTGTAGAGTGTTTTTCCAGCCTCATTTTTCGGAATCTCATCAATAACGACTATGTGAAACGCTGAAAGATTCAATCCGGTCTTTTCCGCGATAAACGTCCGGATAGCATCCTTGTGCGTCTCCTCCGTGATAAACAGATGCATCTTATCGTCCACACCGGCACTGGCAAAATCCATGAGATTGAATTTTGTCTTTACCATTCTGTCTATTTCATCCAGATTAACTCTGTTTCCAAAAATTTTCAGAAACCGCTTTTTCCTGCCGACAATATAGTAAAATCCATCCTCATCGCGCTTTGCCATGTCGCCCGTCACGAGCTTTCCGAAACGCTCATCACCTTTTATAAGGTCTTCCCCGCACTCGGCATAGCCCAATGTAACATTCGCTCCCTCGTATACAAGCTCTCCAACCACGTCAGTTTTTTCAATCAAATCTCCATCCACATCAATCAACGAAAACTTTCCGCCTGGAATAGCGATTCCCATACTGCCGTACTTTTCAAGAGATTTCTCCCACGGCAGATAAGACATCCTCGCCGTAGCCTCCGTCTGGCCATACATTACGACAAAATGTCTTCCCGTTTCCATAGAATGTTCCGCAAACTTCCGATGAAGTTCCGGTGAAAGTTTCCCCCCTGCCTGCGTCATCGTCCGAAGGCTTGGAAGTTCCATGCGGAAAAACCGCAGTTTATCAAGCATCTCAAAAGTATAAGGCACTCCCCCAAAAGATGTTGCAGATTGTTCCTTAAAAAACTGCCAGAATTCTTTCTGCATCAGTCCTTTTTCTGTCAAAAGCATCGTAGCGCCAACCATTAGATGACTGTTTATAATCGATAGTCCGTAAGTATAATTCATAGGCAAAGTCGTTATCGGCCGTTCTGTGGCATCCAATTCCAGATATTCTACAATAGACTTTGCATTCTCCTTAATATTGCGATAGCTTTGCCTGACAAGCTTAGGGCTCCCTGTCGAACCAGATGTTGTAAGCAAAAGTGCCAGCTCGTCAAACATAGGATAGCCCACAATAAAGGAAGTCTTAAGCAGCACATACCCCATATCCCGATAGCACTCCTCTAATTCTGGAAACTCTTCTTTCATTCCCTCCGGCAGCCAGATATATTTTGGATAGTACGTCTCTAATAGATTATGCAACAGTCCTTTCTCAAGATTACTATCCAGCATCAGAGGAACGATATTTCCGTTTAAGCATCCTGTATATCCAATCAGCGAGCCGACCGTGTTTTTACACAGGGAGAAAATAAGGCATCTTTCCCCTATCGTCTGTACCAGTTTTTGCGTATGTTCCTGCAGTTCCTGATAGGTCAACTGAATACCTTCTTCGGAAATAACTGCAGTATTTTCAGAAAAATCCTTAAAATTCCACATCGTATTTACCAAGAATCTCTTTTCCTTTCTCATAAGAACTTAGGTCAATAATATCATCTGTATCCATCATAATATCAAAGGCATCTTCAAGAGCCGCAACAAGACCCATATGTCCTACAGAATCCCATGCCTGGATTGCCTGATATTCAAGTCCACTCAACTGCTCCTTGGTAATCTCAAAAGACTCCATAAATGCGTTATCATACTTTTCTAAATTGCTCATATTCATTTACCTCCTGAAACTTTTTTAATATTTTATGTGAAATCCCTTCTGCCGTCAGACCATGCTGTTCTAACATGTAGGAATAATCACCTGCCTTTATATATCCTTCTCCTATTCCAAGCGTTAAGAGCGGGGAATGCTTGCTATACTGCGCCAAAAGTTCTGCCACAGTACTTCCCAAGCCGCCCTTCACACTGTGTTCTTCCACTGTAACGATTAACTTTTCTTCTGCCAGGGTTTCCAATAAACCCTTGTCGAAAGGTTTTATTGTATGGACATCAATAACCTTCGCTGATACTTCTTCTGTTTCTAAAAGTTTTGCGGCTTTCAGTGCCCTGTCAACCATGCTGCCAGTAGCAAGAATCAATATTTCTTTACCATCTTTCAGCGTAAAAGCTTTTCCAATTTCAAAATTAAAATCTTTTCTATGGACAATCGGCTGATTCATAATTCCAGTAAGTCTGATATAAACCGGACCTTCGTGCAAAACTGCGGCCTCCACACATTTTCTGACTTCCATTCCGTCAGCCGGCGACAAGATGACGATATTAGGAATGGAACGAATCGCCGCAATATCTTCAATACCATAATGGGTATTTCCGAAATATTCCATAGCAAATCCTGCACCCAGTCCAACCAACTTAATATTGCATTTCATATATCCCATAAAGTGGCGTACCATCTCACATGCACGTAAAGCTGCAAAGTTTGCAAATGTAGTTGCAAAAGGAATTCTTCCCTCATCTGCAATCCCCGCTGCAACACCAATTAGATTCTGCTCTGCAATCCCTGTATTAATAAATCGTGAGGGAAATTTTGCCGCAAATCTGTCCAATCCCGACGTATTACACAAGTCTGCTGAAAGAGCAACAATGTTTTCATCTTCCTCACCTAATTTCTCAAGCGTAACACCGAATGTGCCTCTCTGACCAAGCATAGACCATGTTCTGATATCAACATTCTTAAACTCCATCTGTATCCTCCAGTTCTCTTATTGCAGTTTCATATTGTTTTTCATCCAAATGGGCATGATGCCATTCTCTTAATCCCTCCATATATGATACGCCTTTTCCCTTTATTGTCTTTGCTAAAATCACTTTTGGAGAGTCTCCCTCTTCCTGGGCATATGCTCTCTGCAAATCTGCGATATCATGTCCATCGCACACTATAACATCCCATCCAAATGAAGACCAGATCTTTTCCAGATCCATGTAGAGGATATCCTGGGATTTTCCGTCAGACTGCATCCCATTCCAGTCTACAACTGCAAGAAGATTAGAAAGTCCCTGTTGATTTGCAAGCATTGCGGCCTCCCAGACACTACCTTCATTCAGTTCCCCATCACCCAGCACGACAACTACTTTACCCGGCTTATTAAGAGATTTCATAGACCATGCATGTCCAACTCCGTAAGAAAGGCCTAATCCAAGGCTCCCACTGGAATACAGAATGCCATTGCCTGGCTGTCGGGACGGCTGTCCGGGAAAATCCCCGCCATTTTTTTCAAAACTATCCAACTGTTCCTGAGTAATCTGTTGCACCGCATGCAGCACAGAATAATAACCCAACCCTCCATGCCCTTTGCTCAAAATAAATTTATCGTTCTGAAAATCAAAATTATCTGCAAATAATACCGAAAGCACCTCAACCAGCGACAGAGACGGCGCAATATGCGCCCCTTTTCTTCCTGCCTCATATGTGAGCCGGAGAATATTTTTCCGTGTATTCTTTACGATACATTCTATATTTGACATTACATCCCTCCATCCACACGTATTACCTGTCCTGTAATATATGATGATAAGTCAGACAGTAAAAATGCGGCCGTATTTGCTATATCCGATGGTTTTCCTACCCTTCTTAAATCCACACTGTTTTTTACTCCCTCCACAATATAATCTGGCATGGTAAAAAGCATCTCTGTATCTGTAATGCCTGGTGCAATGCTATTAGCACGTATGCCGGTAGTTCCAAATTCTTCCGCAATGGATTTTGTCATTGCAATAAGTGCAGCCTTCGATGCTCCATAAGCTGACTTCCCTGAATTTCCGTCTAATCCTGCTGAAGACGCAATATTGACGATACTTCCCTTTTTATTGCGTACCATCATTTTTACGATATATTGTGTGAATTGATATGGAGCAAAAAAGTTTACTTCCATCTGATTGCGAACCTCACCCATATCAGACATCTGAAATAATGCATTGTAAGTAACCCCTGCATTGTTTACCAAACCATCAACAGGAAGTTTATAGCTCCTAATCATTTTTACGGCCTCTTTCATCGCCGCATAATCTGTCAGTTCAAAACAACACGGCCATATCTGCACACCATATTTATCAGATAATTTCTTACATTCTTCCTTAAATTCATCTGTCTCTTTCCTGGCATGTGCCCATATATTTGCCCCATTTTCTGCAAATACTTCCAGCATCGAATGTCCCATGCCTTTTCTGGTTCCAGTTACAATAATGTTTTTATTCTCCAATATCCTTGACATTAGCCAATCCCTCCGTCCACACGAATTACCTGTCCCGTCACATAATCTGACAAATCTGACGCCAGATACATAATCAAATTGGAAACTTCCTCGGATGTCCCCATCCGGTGTAATTTTGAATCCTTCAGTTTTTCCTCTATCACTTTCTCATCCAGAACTTCTGTCATAGGAGTCTTTATTACGCCCGGTGCTATTGCATTTACTCTGATTCCCTTTGGCCCAAGTTCTTCCGACATCGTTTTCATGGCTGCTATAATAGCCGCTTTTGATGCCCCATAAGAAAGCTGTCCGGTATTTCCATCCATTCCGGTTATACTGGACGTAAAAATCACACTTCCTTTCCCATTCCTCAACATCAGCTTTACAATATACTGACTGAGTAATATCTGTGAAAAGAAATTCACTTGAAATGTTTCCTGCATCTGTTCCATCGTCACCATCTGAAAGATAGCATCTCTTGTAATGCCCGCAATATTCACTAATATATCAATCGGCCTTTTGGCTTTTTGAATCTCCCTGGCAGCCATTTTTATCGAGTCATTGTCAAACATATCAAAATAAACAGGAACAATATCTACACCATATTTCTCCTGTAGTTCCCTGACTTCCGCCTCAAACTCATCAGTCTTTTTATAGGCGCAGGCAAATATATTACATCCGTTTTTTGCAAATACTCTCATAGTTTCCTTGCCGATTCCCTGAAGGCAGCCTGTAATAACTGCTGTTTTTCCTTTAAGCATGATTCTTCTCCTTTTACTTGAGCCTTATTTTATCAACCTAGCTGGATTTCCAAATACTTTTTGTCCTTCTTTTACATCTTTAAGGACGATGGAACCCATTCCAACATATGCTCCTTTTTCAACTTTTACCTGGTTCATTATGGCCGATGACGGTGCGACATAAGCGTTATCTCCGACTACAGTACTTCCTCCAATAGCTGTCTTCCCAACAATCATAGCATTCTTTCCTATTTGAGAATTATGGGCAATCAGACATAAATCGTCTATTTTAACATTGTCGCCAATAACCGTATCATCAATAGTTCCTCTGTCAATACATGTGTTAGCCCCCACTTCAACATCTGCCCCAATCTGTACACCGCCATAATGCATGACCTTTTGATTCATTCCGTCTTCATCTTGATAATACCCAAATCCGTCTGTACCTATAATCACGCCACTATGGATAATCGTATTATCCTTAATCACTGTCGGACATACAATCGTAACATTATGCATAATTGTAACATTATTTCCTATTATAACATCCTTGTTAATAAAGCAATGATGCCCAATATAGACATTCTCTCCTATCTGCCTTGTCTCTACAACGCTTGTGGACTGTATACAGTTTTTCCTTTCCTGTTTCCAAAAATTTGACAGTATACTAAAAAACACTCTTTTAGGATCTTTACAATTAATATAATTTATATTAGATAATTTTTCTTTTGCTGAAGTAACCATGAGCATGGAATCATAAGTTTCCAATTTTTCTTTTTTATAGTCTTCAATATTTCTTACCCAAAATATACTGTTAGTTTTAAGAAAATTCAAAGAACAAAATCTTTCAATTGTCAAATTGGAATCTCCAAAATATTCATAATAGATGTCATTCTTCTGTAAAAATCTTAGAATTTCATTTACACTTAGTTTCATCTCCATTTCCTCCCCACGGTATATTACTCAGAAACATCTTATATAATCATAATATTTTTTTATAAAACTTCAATGTTATCTCTGTTATTTATATCCTTCATAACATTTTTTGTATCAAAAATTGCTTTTGCACTCTTTTGAATCATATCATAATCAATATTCGTATGGGCTGCTGTTATAACAACTAAATCATACGAAGAAATGATTTCAGGATTGATTTCTCTGATTCCTTCTCTTACAACACCTTTTTCACGATATGACGGGATATAGGGGTCAAAATACTCTACATTAGCCCCCTCTTCTTCAAGCTCTTCGATTACCCTTAGAGCCGGACTCTCTCTATAATCATCAATATCCTGTTTATATGCAACCCCAAGCATAAGAACCTTTGAACCATATAACGATTTCTTAAACCTGTTCAGAATCTTTCCGGCTCTCTCCACACAGTACTCTGGCATTTTGTCATTGATCATCATAGATGCCTCGATCATGGACGTATGGAACCCATACTCCCTTGCTTTCCATGACAGATAATACGGGTCAAGCGGAATACAATGACCGCCCAATCCAGGCCCCGGATAGAACGCCTGAAAGCCATACGGTTTCGTCTTCGCCGCATCTACCACTTCCCACAGATTAATATCCATTTTGTTACAAAGAATAGCCAATTCATTAATCAGACCAATATTTATGTTGCGGTAAGTATTTTCCAGAATCTTCTCCATCTCAGCAATCGCCGGAGAAGATACCTCATGTACATCCCCCTCCAATACTGCACGATACATTGCCGCAATTACTTCTGTCGCATCTTTCCCAATTGCACCAACAACTTTCGGGGTATTTTTTGTCTTAAACACTGCGTTTCCCGGGTCTACACGTTCCGGAGAGAATCCCAGGTAGAAATCTTCCCCGCATTTTAAACCTGAGCCTTCCTCAAGCAGCGGCTTTATCAATTCCTCCGTTGTTCCGGGATATGTTGTGGATTCTAAGACTACCATTGTATTCTTTGTCAGATACTTTGCTATCTCAATCGTCGAATTCTTTACATAACTGATGTCCGGCTGCTGATGCTGGTCTAATGGAGTCGGAACACAGATGGCAATAAAATCCACATCTTTAATAAAACTAAAATCCGTTGTTGCTGACAATTTTCCGCTTTCTACAAGTGCCTTTAAATCATCATCAATCACGTCTCCTATATAATTGTGTCCTTCATTGACAAGTTTCACTTTCTCATCCTGAACGTCAAAACCAGTCGTCCTAAATCCTGCCTTAGCTTTTTCTACAGCTAACGGAAGACCTACATAGCCAAGTCCCACTACTCCTACCCGAATCTCTTTATCATGAATCTTTTTCATTAATTCACTTTTCATGATGCGAACTCCTTTCCTGCAACTCCTCAATTTTCGCTACAATCTTTTTATATGAAAATCCGTCTCCAAAACTATCATCCGGATTCAATACCTGTTCCTTTGATAGTTTCGTCAATATATCCGCCTTTTCAGGTCTCGCCAGCTGATTGCGGTTATCCTTCATAGTCTCTGGCCATACAACATAATCGAAAACCGTCACGCACTGTTTCCTGGCGAAAAACGCCTCCCGCTGCAGCCCTCCGGAATCCGTCACTATTTTTTCACAATGATTGACAAGATATACGCTCATCAGATACCCCACTGGTTTACAGCAAAGAATCTTTGTAAAGCCATGCTCTTTGACAATACGCTTTACCCGTTCCGTATTCCTCGGATGGACAGGATAAATTGTCGCATGTTCCAGACTGTTCATTGCACTCAGTATTTCTATCAAAGGCTCGTCCGACCCTGCATTCTCTTCCCGATGGCACGTCATGTAATAGAAGTTATCCGGCAATGCCAGCTCATCCCCATACAAGTCAATCAGCCTCTCGCCCTGTTCATCCCCTACTTTCTCAGAGTAATATAAAAATGCATCATACATCGGGTCTCCTACTACAAACGCAGTATCACCAAGACCTTCTTTTTCCAGAAATGCTTTGGCAGACTCGGTACAGCACAAATGAAGTGACGATACATGGTCTGTAACAATCCGGTTCACTTCCTCCGGATTCGTCTTTGTCCCAAGCCGGTTCCCGGACTCCACATGGACTACCGGGATATGGAGTTTCACCGCTGCCAATGCCCCGGCCATCGTCGAATTCGTATCTCCGTACAAAAGGACTGCATCCGGTTTCTCAGCCAGTAGGACTTCTTCTATCTTTATAAGCATCTGCCCAGTCATCTTTCCATGGCTGCCGCCCGAAATCCCAAGATTATAATCGGGCTTTGGAATGTCCAGTTCTTCAAAAAAGATATCCGACATATTATAATCATAATGCTGGCCTGTATGCACCAGTACTTCTGTATGCTCTTTTCTCAACTCGCGCGACACTACCGCCGCTTTAATAAATTGCGGCCTCGCACCGACAACTGTTAATACCTTCATGTTAAACTATGTTCCTCCATCATTTACTGATTTCTGACAGAAACTTATCTGCCAGGCTTTGATAATTAAATATTTTCATAGCTGCGGATTTTCCGTTTTCCCCTAGCTGTTTTCTTTCATCACCATTTAATTTCAACGCTTTATCAAGCGCATCATTGATTGCTTTTTCATCCTCTCCATTAACTGTTATACCGCAGTTAAATTCCTCAATATAATTGTTAGGAGCATCCACCATATAAATAATAGGCTTTCCGCCCATCATGGAATCAAATAATTTATTCATGCTAATTCCAAATCGAAAAATCTTCTGGCTTTTCGCACCGACAAACACCCCATCCACATATTGGAACAATGAAGGAATCTGCTTTTTGGGGATAGGCTCAAAAAATGCAAAACGGCTTTCATGACCTTCTGTCATCTCCATCAGCTCCTGTTTATCAAGTCCCGGCCCGATGAAAGTCACGAACACATCACTGTCTTTCCTTTTAATAACTGCCTTAATAAGCACATCCAAATTATAAGTCTTATGGATACTTCCAAAAAAGCACAGGTTATATTTCCCGTTTTCTTTATTTTCTGCCAGTTTCTGTACAATCTTCTCCTCCAACGGTTCGGGCGAATCCCATTCTTCCAGCACTACACCGTTGGAAACATGTACAAATTTCTCGGGTTTCATACCATGCTCAATAAAATAATCTTTTGCTGCCGGCAATAAAGAAACAACATAGTCTGAATTTCTGCAAAAAGAATCTTCCGCTTTTTGCATTACTCTGATAAACGGGTGACGCGGCGACATGCCGCCTATCTCCATAGGACTGATTGGCCACATATCATGAACCTCATGAACCAGCGTTACTTTTTTCTTTGACAATTTTCTTATATATTGTCCTACATAAGTATCTAAAGGATAAGTAGAAGAACAGATTACAATATCCGGCTTTACATATTTCACAATATTTCTGGCACCCAGAAACAGTTTTCCTATGAACTGCGCCATAGTTATTGCCCGTTTGAATCCATTTCCTTCATATTCATTTGTATGAATCCAATAATATTGTATCCCGTCTATCCGTTCTTTTTGAAAATCTTTGGAAATAGCAGGATTTTTACGTCTGAGATGTGAATAATCTGCACTTAATATCACAACGTTATGTCCCTGTTTAATCCATTCCCTGGCAAAATAATACGGCCTGAACTCCATCCCCATCTCCGGGGAACCCGCATAATGATTGATCAATACAATGTTCATAAATTATCCTCTTATCTATTTTAAAACCGCGATTACCGTAAGCGCCATAGTTGCCAGATCCCTGAATATGCTATACTTTTCAAGTTCTTTAAGATTATATTCCATCTTAGCTGGCATGACCTGCCTGATATACACTTTATCCGCATCTTCTGCATCTGCCAGCAATCTGTCTTCGTCCTTATATTCAATACTCGTCCGTGACGTAATCCCCGCCGGCAATAACAAAGTCGCCAGCATCTTCCGGTCATAACACCTTACATACTTGGGAACTTCCGGCCTTGTCCCAACAAAGGACATATCCCCCAGAAATACATTAAATAACTGGGGCAATTCATCCAGGCGGACCTTTCGCAGCAAATGACCCACTTTCGTAATTCTCGCATCCCCCTGAACGGTCACCTGACTTCCGACTCTGTCCGCGTGGGCAACCATAGTACGGAATTTAAAAATCTTAAATTTTCTGCCATACGCCGTAATCCGTACCTGTCGGTAAAATACCGGGCCTTTAGAATCCCTCTTGATCATAACGGCAATCACAAGGAACACCGGCAATAACCCTACGATCATCACTGCAGACAAACAGAGGTCAAATATTCTTTTTATCCGTAACTGATGCCTTTTCTTATATAAGATATCGTAATAATATCTCACTTCCTGATTCTGCATCTTCGGCGGCAACTTCTCCCATGCTCTCATAGCTCTTTCCTTTATATAGAATCTCTCAAAGTGTCAATCACATATGCGACTTCCTCATCGGTCAGCCGTGTATGCAAAGGCAACGTGATCTCATTCTCGAACATCGCATACGCGTTCGGGAAATCCTTGATATCATAGCCCATATTTTTATATGCAGTAAGCATTGGCAACGGCTTATAATGCACATTCGCAGCCACACCCTTCTCCGCCATCCTTATGATAATATCATTACATTCCTGACGATTTTTCCCTGTCACACGCATCAAATACAGATGACCGCTGGAAGTAAAGTCCTCTCCGTAATGCTGTAAAACAGTGACCGGCAACTCTGAAAGCCCCTTATCATACTGTCCGATAATTTCCTTTCTCCTCGCCAGCAATCCCGGATATCTCTTTAACTGTCCAAGCCCGACAGCCGCCATGATATCCGTCATATTACACTTGTAATACGGGGCAACTATATCGTACTCCCACGCACCAAGCTGGGTTTTCGCCAAAGCATCTTTCGACTGTCCGTGCAGAGAGAACAGCATTAACTGCTTGTAGAGCTTTTCACTGTCAATCCCTGCAATCTCATTCCATACAAGCGCGCCGCCCTCTGCAGTGGTAAGGTTTTTCACTGCGTGGAAAGAAAAACTGGTAAAATCCGCAGCCTGGCCGCAGCGCACTCCATGCCGGACAGCTCCCAACGCATGCGCCCCGTCTGCAACAATCGCAATTCTTCCTATGCTTTCCTGCAATTTATTGGATGGTTTAAAAATACTCTTTTTTCTTAAAGCAATCTCCTTTATCCTGTCATAATCACACATAACACCAGCAATATCTACCGGTATGATCGCTTTCGTATTCTCATTAACAGCGTCTTCTAACTGCTGCATGTCCATCTCATAGGAGTCAGGGGCAACGTCAACTAATACCACCTTTGCCCCCACATGTGCGATAACGCTGGCAGATGCCGAATATGTGTAAGCAGATGTGATCACCTCGTCTCCTGCCCCGATACCTAGCAGACGCAGCGACATCTCCAGACATGCCGTTGCCGAATTAAGGCATACTGCCCTCTTTACATCGCAGAATTCAGCAATCTGTTTCTCAAACTCCTTCGTCCTAGGCCCAGTAGTAATCCAACCGCTCCTCAGAGCCTTAACAACCTCTTCAATCTCCTCCTCGCCGATATCCGGCGGGCTAAATGGTATATTCATAATAATGATTACTCCTCTTGATCATTTTTCCTTTTATATGTGGTGCATACTTCCGCTATCGCTTTCTGTATCTCATCCCCATTCGTCTTGCTCAACTGAACCAGCTCCTCCAACTGTTCAAAGAAATGCTCCTCATCCATCGCGATGGGATGCCCCACAAATATCTTCTCATTCGCAGTCTTCGTAAGTCCTTCCTCATCCATTAAAAGCTCTTCATACAGCTTTTCTCCCGGCCTAAGCCCACTGATCTCTATCAATATATCCTGATTTGGCTTATACCCTTTCATCCGTATGAGGTTCTCCGCCAGCTCATAGATCTTAACCGGTTTCCCCATATCCAGCACAAAGATCTCTCCGCCCTTGGCAAACAAGCTAGCCTGTAATACCAAGGACACGGCCTCCGGTATCGTCATGAAGAACCGGGTAATTTCCTTATGGGTTACCGTCACCGGTCCGCCCTCTTCTATCTGTTTCAGGAACAACGGAATTACAGAGCCATTGCTCCCCAGCACATTTCCAAACCGGACTGCCGCATATCTCGTATGTTCCGACTTCTTCGCGTAACTCTGGATAATCATCTCACAGATGCGCTTTGTCGCCCCCATTACATTCGTCGGACGTACTGCTTTGTCTGTAGAGATTAGCGTAAAGTTTTCTGACTTATACTTATCTGCCAGTTTCGCCATATTAAATGTCCCAAGGCAGTTATTCTTGATTGCCTCATTGGGAGAATCCTCCATAAGCGGAACATGCTTATGAGCCGCCGCATGATAGATGATCTGAGGCTTATAATCCTTGAACAGCTTTTCCAGCCTGTCATAATCCCTGACCGAGCCAATCAGCGTGATGATCTGCAGTTCCGGATAATGACGCTCCAATTCCATCTGAATCTCGTAAGCATTGTTCTCATAGATGTCAAATATAATCAGCCTGGCAGGATTGTACTTTACAATCTGGCGGCATAGCTCTGAACCGATAGAGCCTCCCCCACCGGTTACGAGCACTGTCTTCCCTCCCAGAAAAGTGCCGATTCCCGCCTGATTAACCTTTATCGGATCTCTTCCCAATAAATCCTCGTACCGCACTTCTCGCACCATATCTGACAGAGACTCCGTGAACCCAGCCGCAATTGCCGGAAGGATCTTTACTTTTGCATCCGTCTCATGACAGATTTCAAGAAGCTCTTTCACCATCTTAGAAGTGGCTGACGGGATCGCAATAATAATCTCATCAATCTTATATCTCTTCACTACTGTCGGAATGTCTTCTCTTGTCCCGACAATCGGAATATTTCGCAAATATTTCCCTTTCTTATTAACATTATCGTCCACAATGCATATAATTACTCTAGATCCATGAGTAATTCGCTGCGTCTCCTGTATCAAAATAGACGCAGCCGAACCACCGCCTATCAGCAACGTTCTTTTTTTTGATTTATTATCTGATCTTCCCGGAAATAATTGTTTCTGAATCCGTTTTCCAAAACGAAGGCCTAAGAACAGCAAAAACAGCAATGCTGCATCAAATACATAGAAACTCCTTGGCATCGGTATCTGAAGAAAAGTATGGTACAGGACAAATATCGTCTCGATGCAAACCGTAGCCTTGATAATAGACATACTCTCTTCGATAGACGCATACGTCCACACCCTGTTGTACAGCTTAAAAAACCGCATGACAAATATCGCGATCACCACATCCAGCGGAAGGCAGCGAATAGCCGGCTCCAGATACTGTGCCGGTATCGTCTCAAAATTAAATCTTAACGCCAACGCCAATAATGCACTGAATATTACAATCAGTGCATCCATTACTCCTATTAAAATCGCTCTTCTCTTTCCGCTTCCTATCATATGAAAATAAACCTTTCCCTTTTTCTTATGTAGTTATTATTGTCATACTTAACCTATTATATCGCTATTATTAAAAAAAGTCTATCTTTATCTCCTTATATTCCCTTTTTCTTCCATAAAACTACAAAAAATACGTAACAGCGGTTTGGGTTCTGCCGGCTGTGCGATGACATTACAGAAGACCGAGCAATTCAGCCGCATTCCCCCCAAGCACGTCCTCCCGCTCTTTTTCCGTCACCGGCATCTCTTTCATTATATCCACAAATCTCTTCTGCCCGGCCCACGGGCTGTCCGTGGCAAAGAGCACCTTATCGCTCCCGTGGTTCCTAAGAATCCGCAAAAACTGCTCCTGCTCAATATAATCGAAAATCACCGCCGTGTCAAGGTACACGTTTTTTCCCACCAGGTACCGTTCTACCTCATCCCACTGCTGGTTTCCTCCAAGGTGCGCCAGCACCAGCTTTTCCGGAGCCACATCTTCGATAAGCTCCGCCGCCATCTGAGGCGTGCAGTGGATATCCTCCGGGCACAGCGGATCCTGCCCTGCGTGCACGCTGATGATAAGCCCAAGCTCCGTGGCATAGGACACGATCCGCTTATAGCGGATATCGTTAAAATACACGCCCTGGTAGTCCGGGTGGAGCTTAATGCCTTTGATGCCCATGGCATTTATTTCCCTCAGCTCTTCTTTATAGTTCTCAGACGCGGGATGGATGCTGCCAAAGGATATGATCTTCCCTTTCTGGAAATGCGCCGCGTATTCGTTGATAGTATAGAACTGTGAAGCTTTCGTGGCAATCGGCAGCACGACAGAGCAGTCGATCCCCGCTTCCTGCGCGGAGCGGAAAAGCCCGTCGTGGGTGCCGTCCGTCTCCGGCGGATTTTCTACCAGTTTCGCAAGTTTTTCGACTGTTCGGGCGGCAATCGCATCCGGAAACATATGGGTGTGGAAATCGATAATCATCTCTAAGACTCTCCCTTCATCTTATCGTAACAATATCCGATGATATCTCTTCTGGTAACAATTCCGATAAAGCATTTCTGGTCGTCTACCACCGGCACGAAGTTCTGCTCCATGGCTCGTCCGATCAGATCCTCCATCTTTGCATTGCTGGTAACGTACTGGTAATCGTTGCGGCGGTGGATCTTCATTACGTTGATCCCTTCCGTCTCCTTTATGCTGAAAAGGTTCTTCGTCTTCAGCCCCCACAGCAGGTCCCCCTCCGTGATAGAGCCTTTGTACCTCCCCTCCCTGTCAAGGATCGGGATGCAGGAATACTTGTGGTATTCCATGATTTCCAGCGCCTGCCGCACGGTATGGTAATCATATATGTATGCTACTTCGCTTTTCGGTTTCAGAAAAAATAAGATATTCATCGCGGTATATCCCCCTATAACTGTGTTGTAACAAATATATCGTAAATAGCCTTAATTGCTTCTTCGAAATCGTGGTTGCGGACTCCGATGATGATATTTAGCTCGCTGGAGCCCTGGTCTATCATCTTCACATTGACATTTGCATGTGACAGGGCGGAAAAGATGCGCCCCGACGTGCCTCTTGTAGCTTTCATGCCCCGCCCTACCACGGCGATCAGGGCAATGTCAGATTCCAGCTCCAGAAGATCCGGCTCTACTGCCCGGTGAATGCCTGCCAGCACCTTCTGTTCCTTCTCCTGGAATTCGTCTTGATGGACGATAATAGTCATAGTGTCAATTCCGGAAGGCATATGCTCAATGGAAACATTGTTCTTTTCAAACACTTCCAGCACGCTTTTGCAGAACCCGACTTCCGAATTCATCATAGCCTTCTCCACGGTCACCGACGCAAAATCCTTCTTCCCCGTCACGCCTGTGATGATGAATCTCGGTTTCTGGCAGGTAGCCTCCACGATAAGGGTGCCCTTATCCTCCGGCCGGTTCGTATTGCGGATGTTGATGGGAATGCCCGCCTTTTTCACCGGGAAGATGGCATCCTCATGCAGCACGGTCGCCCCCATATAGGATAGCTCCCTCAGCTCCCGGTAGGTGATGACCTCGATAGACCTTGCGTTCGGTATGATCCTTGGGTCTGCGATAAGGAACCCTGACACATCCGTCCAGTTTTCATAGGTGTCAGCCTGAACGGCCCTGGCCACCAGGGAGCCTGTGATGTCAGAGCCTCCTCTCGAAAACGTGACGATCTTTCCGCCCTCCGACGCGCCGTAAAATCCCGGGATCACTGCCTTCTCCGTATGCTTAAGGCGCTCCGTCAAGATCTCATTGGTCTTTTCCGCATCAAATTCTTTGTTTTCGCCAAAGCGGATCACTTCCGCCGCGTCGATAAACTCGTACCCCAGATAGGCTGCCATAATAATCCCGTTTAAGTATTCTCCCCGGGATGCCGCATAGTCCCTACCCGCTTTTTTTGTGAAATTCTCCCGGATTATCCGGAACTCTCCCTCCAGCGAAAGATCCAGTTTCAGCCCGTCTATAATTTCCTGATACCTCTCCTTGATTTTTTCAAGGAGCTCTTCAAAGTCGTGCTCGCTGTCGTCGTGCAGTATCGCCTGCTTATAGCACTGATACAATAAATCTGTCACCTTTATGTCGTCGGGATTCCTTTTTCCGGGCGCGGACGGCACCACATACCGCCTGGCGCTGTCATTGCGGATGATAGAGCCAGCTTTCCGGAACTGCTCCGCGCTGGCGAGGGAACTTCCTCCAAACTTAACAACCTTCTTCATCTTACAAGTAATCCTCCGTTTTCACTTAATTCCTTCTTTTTTCTTTCTAAAGCTCAATCTTTTATATATTACAACTTTTTTCAAGGAACTGCAACGGAATTTCTACATGAAATAAAAACGCATTTATCCCGGCCTTTCGTGCCCCCTCCACATTTTCCTCCCGGTCGTCAAAGAAAACGCACTTTCCGGCAGAAAGCCCGTAGTTCGTGAGCAGGATTTTATATATCTTATCTTCTGGTTTCATGCATTTTTCTTTCCATGAAAAGACGCCCCCGTCAAAATCCTTCAGGAAATCAAGCTGCGCCTTTGACTGGCGGTACATCTCCTGGGAATAATTTGACAGGAAGTAAAGTTTCTTCCCCTGCTCTTTCAGCCTCTTAACCCACGGCTTTGTGAACCCGAAAGGAATGATGGTCTTTCCAAAGTCCTCAAAAGTGCGGCGGATTTCTTTTTCATACGCCGGGTCGTTTTCTATAAATAAGCCAAGCCATTCTTCCGTCGTTACGAGCCCTGAGTCCCCCGCGTCCCAGTCCTCGTTCCGGAACATGGCATTTTCCACATGCTCGCAGGTTTCCCCGTCAAAACCGAGGGAGCGCACATAGTTCTCCCATTCAAACGCAACCAGCACATTTCCAAGGTCGAAGATTACTGCCTCGGCTTGCTCCACCGCATTAAAAATCTCATCATAAGTCCTGCCTTTTGACTTTTCCGCCATTTTTCCATTCTCCTCCTGCCCCGTATAGCCTTATCCCAATTCCTGTGCATGCCGGCGCCTACACCGTCACATCCGCGGTTTCCGCATTCGCCGCCCGCCTCAGGTCTTGCGGCGACAGCTTTAGCTGCATCCCAATCTTCCCGCCGCTGACATACAGAAAAGGAAGCTCCTGCGCCGAGCTGTCAATAACTGTTGGATACTGCTTTTTCATCCCAATGGCCGTGCAGCCTCCCCTCACATAGCCTGTCACTTTCGTAAGATCCTTTAAAGGCAGCATGGACAGCGACTTCTCCCCCACCGCCCGGGCAGCTTTCTTAAAATCGATCTCTTTTTCTACAGGGATCACGAACACATAGCATCCGCCGCTTTTTCCCACCGTCACCAGAGTCTTGTACACCAGGCGGCGCTCATAGCCCAGCATGTCCGCCGCCTGGATGCCGTCCGCAAACTCATCGCACTCGTAAGTCTCATACTCGTAGGCAATTTTCTGCCTGTCCAGTATCCGCATAGCATTTGTCTTAATCTCTTTCTTACCCATGGCGCCTCCTCACTTTATCTCTCTTCCAAGGCTTTCAAGCGTCACAAGCCCGATGCCTTTCGCATGGGCGCACCCGGCATCCGCCGCCTTTTCGCTCTTCGCGTATATGTCTGTCCGGTGGACATGGAAAGGCACATTTCCCGGCTCCTCGCCTGCGAACCGGAAGAATTCCTCCATAACAAGGTCCGGTTTTAAGTTATTCTCGCTGCCTGCGGCCAGAAACAGACGTACCGCCCCCTCCGTAACTTCCATCTCATAGATCATGGCCTTGATATCCACTTCTTTTTCGCTGCGCTTTGTCTTTTTCATCACCATGATCTCATCCCGGGCAAGAAATTCTTCTGCCAATTTTCCCCACTCCGCAGGAATGCTCTTTTTCTTTTCCGCAGATTTCCCGGACTCAAGCAGAGTAACCTCATACTCGGCAGCAGCTGTGATGGTCATGCCGCTGTATTTTTTCTCCTCTGGTATCTCCACAAAGCTCACAACTTCCATCCCCTCCGCCATTACCTCATTCATCTGCCTGACAGCGCGTTCTGACGCGATAGGCTCTGTCAGCTCAATGTCAAGATACTCCCCGTCGCTGGTGACTCCCACTCCCAGAGGCTGGGCGAAGGACATGATCATGTGCGGGCTGTACCCGCCCGTAAAAGCGATGGGAATCTGCGCCCGCCGCATCACCTTCTGGAAACAGCGCATCACATCCAGATGGCCGATAAAACGCTGACATCCGTATTTTCGGAATTTAATTCTTGCCTTCATAGCAGACACCTCCCCCAAGTTTGGCCGCACCGCACCCGGAGCACTGCTCCCGGCAGTTCGGCGTCACTTCTCCTTTCATGGCGCGCTCCCACTCCCGCCTTAAGAAGTCTTTCGTCACGCCGATATCGATAAAATCCCATGGGAAAAGCTCGTCTTCTTTCCGCTCCCTCTCATTGTAGAAAGCCATGTCAGCGCCTGTATTTTCAAAGGCCCTGAGCCATTTCCCATAGTCAAAGCACTCTGTCCAGGCATCGTAAATACACCCCAGGCGGTACGCCTCCAGAAGAACTTTCCCGGCTTTCCGGTCTCCTCTGGCAAAGACTCCCTCCAAAACCGTTATCTCTGCATCATGCCAGTTGTACTTTAAGCTCTTCCGGTTCAGCTGGTCGTTAAATGCATGTTTCACGATAGCCGCCCGGGAGATATACTCGTCATTGCCGTACATCCTGGCCCACTGGAACGGGGTGAATGGTTTCGGTATGAAAAAGGAAGTGCTTGTGGTTATCTGGCATTTCCCGTTGCGTTTCTCTTTCGGGATTTCGTAATACCTTCTGGCCACCTTATCCGCCAGTTCCGGAATCGCCCGCATATCTTCCTCCGTCTCCGTGGGAAGGCCCAGCATGAAATAAAGCTTCACCTTATTCCAGCCTCCCTCAAAAGCCTGTCCGGCACCTTCTAGGATCTCTTCTTCCGTAAGCCCTTTGTTGATCACATTCCGCATGCGCTGAGACCCCGCCTCCGGCGCGAAAGTCAGGCTGCTCTTTCTTACATCCTGCACCCGCTCCATCACGTCCAGCGAAAATGCGTCAATCCGAAGAGAAGGGAGAGAGATATTGATGCCTTTCCCCTTAAACTCTTCCAGCAGGAAATTCACCAGCTCTTTCAGCTGGCTGTAGTCGCTGGAGCTTAAAGAGCTTAGGGATATCTCCTCATGCCCTGTATTTTTCAGCATCCGGCATGCATATTCCTTTAATTTCTCCACATCCCGCTCTCTGGTGGGGCGGTAAAGCATCCCCGCCTGGCAGAACCTGCACCCGCGGATGCACCCGCGCTGGACCTCAAGCACCACCCGGTCCTGTGTCACCTTTATAAATGGAACTACCGGTTTCTGTGGATAGTAAGTCTCTGTAAGGTCAGAAACTATCTGCTTTTTTATCGCCTTCGGCGCATGGGGATTATTGGGGGTGAAAGAGGCAAGCGTTCCGTCTTCGTTATAGGACACGTCATAGAACGCCGGAATGTAAATCCCCTCTATTTCTGCCGCTTTCTCAAAGTAGTCCTGTTTAGTACCACCATTATTTTTATTCTCTTTATACAGGTCAAGGAGCTCCCGGTAGGCCGTCTCGCCCTCCCCAATATAGAACATGTCAAAAAACTCCGCAAGCGGTTCCGGGTTGTAGGCACACGGGCCTCCGCCGATAACGATAGGATCCTCCTCCGTACGCTTTGCAGCTCTCAGAGGAATCCCGGCAAGGTCAAGCACCTGCAAAACATTGGTATAGCACATCTCATACTGGAGCGTGATCCCGAGGAAGTCAAAGCCTTTCACCGGGTCCTGGGATTCCAGGGCAAACAGAGGGATTTTTTCCTCGCGCATGATCCGGTCCAGATCCGTCCAAGGGGAATAGACCCGCTCGCACCACACATCCTCCCAGCGGTTGAACATGTCGTAAAGGATCTGGATGCCAAGATGTGACATGCCAATCTCGTAGACGTCCGGAAAGCACATGGCAAAACGGATATCGATGCTTTCAGGGTCTTTCATGACACTGTTGGCCTCCCCGCCGATGTAGCGGGCGGGTTTCTCGATCTTTAGTAATATTTCATCATTTAAGGCTAGTTTTCTCATAGGTTTCCTTCCTGCTCCTGGCTTTTCAAAGTAAAAATCTATTTTCCATGTTGTTTCAATCTACACTATTATATACATTTCAGGCAGGAACTTCAAGCAAATATCCTTGTGTTCTCACAGCGCCGGTAATTTTAACATTTTTTACAGAATTCACAATTATTATCTTATCCTGCGTTTTATATGGGTCGATATATATATTGGAGTAATGTGGCTGCGGCAGGCAACCGCCATTCGTCAGAACCTGCAGCCGCAAAAACAAAAGGAATAAGGAGACCAAGAACATGATTAACTACATAAGGAATTTAAGAATCAGGCTAAAGCTTTATATTCTTGTAGGAGTTGCCCTCATCGGAATGCTCATCATCGGAGGAATGTCTTTCCTTTTAATGGGCAGGCTCAACGAAAAGACAACTGACATCTCGACAAGCTGGCTGCCCAGCATAGATGCCACAAGAAATATGGCCAACAAGCTCTCAAACATACGTCTCAATGAATTGGGATACCTTACCGCTATTACTGACGACGTAGCGGATATGAGCCTGCAGTACCTTCAGAGCGAAAAAGAGGAAATGGCAGAGCTTTTAGAGAAATACAAGAGCCTGATAGATGAAGAAGAACAGTCCTTTTACGACAATGCACTCACCCTTTGGTCGCAGTATGATAAGGCGGATGAAGAGCTGATGGCGCTGGCCAAGAAAGGGCAGGTAAAAGAAGCGCGCGCCATCCTTGAAGGCGAGTGTACGGAACTTTACAATTCCTTAAACAGCGCCTTTAACGAGATTATCTCCTACAACACAAAAGGCAGCGAAGAAGAGACCGCAAGCAGCGTTTCTCTTTATAAGACAGCTGTCTTCATTATGGCGGCGATCATTATCGCTATAATCATCATCGGTGTATTTTTCTCATTTGTCATCATCCGCCTCATAAAGCTGCCTGTTTCTGAAATAGAAATGGCTGCCACGAAGATGGCGGAGGGCGACTTAGACATTGAGATATCCTACTCTTCTAAAGATGAGCTGGGTATTCTTTCTGAACAGATGAGAAAACTGATCCGCAAGCTCCAGGTCATCATTGATGATGAGAACAAATTCCTTGCCAAGATGGCGGAGGGTGACTTTACCGTAGATTCTATCTGCCCGGAGGCGTATACAGGCGGATTCCATCCTCTGCTCGTCTCTTTCCGCTCCATTGCGGACAGGCTTAACGATACGCTGTCACAGATCAGCCAGAGCTCTTCCCAGGTTGCCAACGGTTCCGAGCAGGTATCAAGCGGGGCGCAGTCACTTTCCCAGGGCGCGACTGAACAGGCAAGCTCCGTAGAGCAGCTCGCGGCCACGATCAGTGAGATTTCCGACAAAGTTAAGCAAAATGCGGAAAGCGCAGGACAGGCTAACAACATGGCTGACACAGTCAGTGCCGAAATGAACACGAGCAACCAGAAGATGCAGCACATGATCGATGCCATGTCAGACATCAGCAATTGTTCAAATGAAATCAGCAAGATCATTAAGACCATCGAAGATATCGCGTTCCAGACAAATATCCTCTCCCTCAACGCTGCCGTAGAGGCTGCGCGCGCAGGAGCTGCCGGGAAGGGATTTGCCGTTGTGGCTGATGAAGTCCGCAATCTGGCGAGCAAGAGCGCGGAAGCATCCAAGAACACAGCGGCGCTGATTGAGAATTCCCTGAAAGCCGTGGAAAACGGAACTCACATTGCCGATGAGACAGCCAAATCGCTGGTGCAGGCTGTAGATAAGGTAAGCGAGATGACGGTTATCATCAGCCAGATTTCAGAGGCGAGCAGCAACCAGGCAGACTCTATTTCCCAGATCACCACGGGAATCGACCAGATCTCAAGCGTTGTGCAGATAAACTCTGCCACCGCACAGGAAAGCGCGGCTGCAAGCCAGGAACTGTCAGGCCAGTCACAGCTTATGAAAGACCTCATTGGAAAATTCAAATTAAAAGAATACCAGGCAGGAATGTAATTGCATTTTCAAAGAGAGTTGCCGTCAAGGCGGCTCTCTGTTTTTATGCCGCCGATTAAAGCGCTCCCGGTCACAGATTCTTCCACACTTCCGCAACATCAAGGTCCGTCGTGATCTCTTTCACGATACGCTCGCTGCTTACATGGAACACTTCCTGTTTCTTCATATCCATAGTCACGAAAGCGGCAAATAGCATCAGGCACAGAAATGCCCTGGCGCCAAAAGTGCCGGCGCTTTCTCCGCTCTCCCCGCTGTAAAGCTTATTGTAGGAACTCCGGTATCTCGGATGGATTGCCGGAGGGCTTAAGTAATCGCTGTACCGCTCTCTCGTCTGCTGCAAAAGCTCCCTTCTGCGTTTTTCCGAATCATTTCTGTCAACCATAAAAAAATCCCCCATTTACATATTTGATCTGCCTAATCAACTATATGCAAACGGGGGAAGATTTAGTATCTCCGTATTATCTGTCTGCCAGCTCCTTAATGATGTCCTCCCAGCTGATATCCCTCTCCACCATCAGCACCATGGCATGGTAAAGGAAATCGGACATCTCGTACTTAACCTCCTCCGGATTGGGGTTCTTGGCGGCAATTACAAGTTCTGTCGCCTCCTCGCCGATCTTTTTCAGGATCTTGTCCAATCCTTTGTCAAAAAGATAGTTGGTGTAAGACCCTTCCTTCGGGTAAGCCCTTCGGTCCAGGATCGTCTGGTATACTTTCTCAAACACCTGCAGCGGGTTGCTCTCGTCAAAATCCGTACCCGCAAGGTGCTTGAAAAAGCAGGTGGGGCTGCCTGTATGGCATGCCGGGCCTATCTGTTCCACCTTTGCAAGCAGCGTGTCGTTGTCACAGTCTATCGTCAGTGACTTTACATACTGGTAGTGTCCGCTTGTCTCGCCCTTCACCCAGAGGGTCTCGCGGCTTCTGCTGTAATAGGTCATCCTCCCGGTCTTCACCGTATAGTCGAACGCCTCCTCGTTCATATACGCCAGCATCAGCACTTCCCGGGTCTTATAATTCTGCACGACCACCGGGATAAGCCCTGCATCGTCAACCTTGAACTGGGAAAAATCCAAAATGCTCTCAAAGGAAGTCATCTTAATTCCCTCCCCGCCGCATCTGCTCTTGAATTCATTAAAGTCCATGCCCGTCTGGCTTACATACTTTCCGGAAAGCCCCCTGACCCCAGGGCTTTTTAATATTTTGAAAAGCTCCGGCTCCTCCATGGTGTCCGTTATGATCACACACGGGATGTCCGTCACGTTCATCACAGAATTAAGGTCAAGCCTGTGCATAAAGATGATCTCGCTGCAGTGCTCCCCGATAGGCCTTTGGTGCTTGAACAGCGAATCAAAATCATTCAGGGACACCGCCACCTTTTCTTTCCCAAAGCGAAGAGCTGCCTCTTCCAGCATTTTTGTGCTGTCCTGCTTGGAAAAATTAATGATCGCCCTCTTGGCTCCCGAATAGAGGATCTTTTTCACATCCTCCTGCCGCCTTACATTTCCGCCTGCCACCATGGGAATCCGGATGACGCGGTTAATCCGGCGCATCAGGTCGATGGCCTCCTCATGCCCCTCATCAGAGTCAGACAGGTCAAATACGATCAGCTCATCCGCCCCGTTGTCGCTGTATGCCTTAGCCAGCTCTATCACATCCTCAGAAATCACCTTGTCATCATGAAACCAGCGGACCGCTTTGCCGTTGGCAATGAAAATACAGGGTATCAACCGCTTATAACTCATCGTCTGTTCCTCCTTCAATGTTTTCTTAAAGTTTCCCTTTTGTCGTCCACGCCTCATCAATCCTTGGCTCGCCTGCCGTTGCTGCATCAAGCGCTTTCCCGAACGCCTTAAAAAGCGCCTCCGCCATATGGTGGTTATTCTCCCCATCCATAATCTTCAAGTGGATATTCATCATGGCGCTGTATGACACTGCGTAAAAAAATTCCCGGATCATCTCCGTGTCAAGCTCCCCAAGCCTTGGCACGGTAAAATCCGCGTCAAACTTAAGGTACGGCCTTCCCGACAGGTCTACCGCACACAGCGCCAGCGTCTCGTCCATAGGGAGCAGCATGTGCCCGTACCTCTTAATCCCGGCTTTGTCTCCGAGAGCGCTCAAGATTGCCTGCCCAAGCACGATGCCCGTATCCTCCGCCGTGTGGTGGCAGTCTACGCCCAGGTCTCCCTCCGCCCTTACTTCCAGGTCAAAAAGTCCGTGCCTTGCAAACCCGTCCAGCATATGGTCAAAAAAGCCAATCCCGGTATGGATCTTATTTTTCCCGGTTCCGTCAAGATTTATCGTTACGGATATATCCGTCTCTTTCGTCGTCCTCCTGCATGTTCCTGTCCGTCTCCTCATCTGCCCGCACCTCCTTCAAATCTGACCTTGACCGAGTTCGCATGAGCGGTAAGCCCCTCCGACTCCGCAAAATATTCGATGTCTCTGTGGATCTTTTCCAACGCATCCCTTGAGTAGGAGATGATGCTTGATTTTTTGATAAAGTCGTCAACAGAAAGGGGGGAGAAAAACTTCGCCGTTCCGTTGGTTGGCAGCACATGGTTCGGGCCCGCAAAATAATCCCCCAGAGGCTCGCTTGAGTGCTCCCCGATAAAGATAGCTCCCGCGTTGCGGATCTTCATCATCACGTCATATGGATCCGCCGTCTGGATCTCCAGATGCTCTGACGCAATCTCGTTGGCCGCCTCAATTGCCTCGTCCATGGTATCTGTCACAAGGATGTACCCGTAATTGTCCAGCGACTTCCGGATAATGTCCGCCCTTGAAAGCTTCTTTAAAAATCTGTCCGTTTCTTCCGATACTTTCCCGGCAAGCTCCCGGCTGGTAGTAAGAAGGATTGCCGATGCCAGCTCGTCATGCTCTGCCTGGGAGAGGAGGTCCGCCGCCACATAGCGGGGATTTGCCGTCTCATCTGCGATTACCAGGATTTCACTTGGACCCGCCACGGCGTCTATGCTGACATGGCCGTACACCGCCTTTTTCGCCAACGCCACGTAGATGTTCCCCGGCCCTACGATCTTGTCCACCTTAGGGATGCTTTCTGTGCCGAACGCCAGCGCAGCCACCGCCTGCGCCCCTCCAGCCTTGTAAATGGCATCCGCCCCCGCCTCATTGGCTGCCACAAGGGTAGTAGGCGCGGCTTTCCCGTCCGTTCCCGGGGGCGTCACCATGACGATCTCATCCACGCCCGCCGTTTTTGCCGGGATAATATTCATAAGCACAGAGGAAGGATAAGCTGCTTTCCCTCCCGGAACATATACGCCCACACGTCTTAACGGGGTAATTTTCTGCCCCAGCATCGTTCCGTCCGGCTTGCTGTCAAACCAGCTGTTTTGCCTCTGTTTTTCATGGTATGCCCGTATATTCCCGATAGCCCGCCGGATGACCTCCACAAAGTCCTCGTCCACCATGCTGTACGCCTCTTCTATCTCTTCTTCCGTCACCCGGACGTTTGACGCATCAATTGCTGCCCCGTCAAACTTTCTTGTGTACGCGAAAAGGCTCTCATCCCCCCGGCTCTTTACATGCAAAAGAATCTCGTTTACCCCTTTTTCATACTCTTCGTACTGGCTCGGGCTGCGCCTTAAGAGATCCTCCAGGAGGCTCTTTTTCGTATCTTTATCTAAATGCTGTATCCTCATCTTCCAACCATCTCCTCTAAAATCTTTTCAGGGCTACAGAACCTGCGTCCGCAGTTTCATAAGAAGCTTGCGGATGCGCTCGCTCTCCATACGCATGCTCACCGGGTTGACGATCATCCTGGCAGATAAGGGGCATACCTCCTCCAGCACCTCAAGCCCGTTTTCACGCAGGGTAGATCCGGTCTCCACAATATCGACGATCACTTCCGAAAGCCCCACAATGGGCGCAAGCTCGATAGAGCCGTTGAGCTTGATGATCTCCACCGTCTGGTGTTTCGTATTGTAAAAATAGTCCTTCGCAATGTTCGGGTACTTGGTCGCCACGCGTATCAGCTCATGGTTTGCCAGGCTCTCCGCCGCATCCCTGTAGCCGCACACGCACATCCGGCATCTCCCGTACCCAAGGTCAAGCACCTCATGGACTTTGCGCCCTTCCTCCAGAATCGTATCTTTTCCCACGACTCCCACGTCCGCCGCCCCGTACTCCACATAAGTCGGAACATCCGGTCCCTTTGCCAGGAAAAACTTAAGTTTCAGCTCCTCGTTGATGAAGATCAGCTTTCTGGAATCCCTGTCCTTCATCTCCTCGCAGGTTATCCCCACCTTCTCAAACAGCTCCATCGTCTGTTTGGCCAGACGCCCTTTCCCAAGGGCAAATGTCAGATATCTCATACCGCTACCGTCCTTATACACGATTGATTACTTTATGCTCGCCGCTCACCAGGTTGATCATCGTTATCTCGCCGTCCTTTTTCATATAGATAAGGCTTCCCGCATAATATTTCTTCCCGTACTCAATATACTCTTCAAGAATCTTTTTCTTATCCTTCTTTATCAGCTCGACATTCTTTGCCTTCCCCCGGAAATCCTTCGCCAGGGCAATAGCCTCCGCCGCTTTCCCCTCGTCATAGAGGAGCAGCGTGTTCTTGCGGGTAAATACGATGCGCTGTTTCTGCCGGTTCATGGCGTTCATAAGCTCGTCCACCACGATTGCAAACCCGATGGACGGCGATTCCTTCCCAAACTTCTCTAAAAGCGCGTCATATCTGCCGCCCTTTACGATAGCGTCTCCCGTGCCGAAAGTATATCCCCGGAAGATGATCCCTGTATAATATCCATAAGTCCCGCCGGTCATGCTCAGGTCAAAGGTGAGGAATTTCTCCATCCCGTAAACCTTGAGCACATTGCATATCCGCTCCAGACGCTTGACCGCAAGGACACCCGATGAATTCGGAGCTATCTCTTTCGCTTTCTTAAGCACCTCCAGGCCCCCCGTCAGCTCGCTCAGGGCGGCGAACGCCTCCCTGGAGCTTCTCTTCACCTGGATCTTGTCAAGGTAATCCTCCACCCCGAAGTAGTTCCGGTTGTTGATGAGCTTAATGACCCTCTCCCGGGCATCCTCGTCAAGATTCGCATCCTCGATAAGGCTGCGGAAATAATCCACATTTCCCACATTGACCTGGAACTCTTTAAGCCCTACGGACATAAGCGATTCTGTCACAAGGGCCAGCATCTCCGCATCCGCCTCCACGGAGCCGTCCCCGATAAGCTCCACCCCCATCTGGGTCACTTCCCTGAGCCGCCCCTGATAGCTGGAATGATTGATAAACGTATTGCCCGTATAGCAGAGCCTTATGGGAATCTGCTCCTCCCCGAAGAGGGTGGCGGCAGCCCTGGCTACCGACGGCGTGATATCCGGGCGCAGAGCCAGAGTGTTCCCCTCCTTGTCAAAGAACTTATAGAGGTCCTTTGCGGGCACTGTGCCGATTTCCTTGCGGAACACATCGAAATATTCAAACATGGGAGTCTGGATATCGTGGTATCCGTACAGGCGGAACGTCTTAAGGATCCTCTCCTCCAAAGCCCGTTTCTTCCCGCACTCAACATTGTATATATCCCTGACCCCCTCTGGGGTATGCAGTAATTTCTTCATATCTTCCCTCCGCTTTACCGTGCTGCCGTAATAAAATATCATTATATACTCAAAATCTCTATTTTGCAAGGTCATCCCGCAGTTCCAGATCCATATTCAAAGGCTCCAGGTAAGGAACATAGCATCCGCCTTTCACATCAAAGAAAAAGCGCATATCCAGCTCCTCCAGCCGGAAACTCTTCCTTCCGCCCTCCTGCGCCCTCTTCCAAAATTTAAGGATCTCCTCAAAGCGCATGTAGTAAAGGCTGTTCCTGCCGGAATAATAGATGAGAAGAAAGGATATGCCTCCCTGCCTCTCATACTCTCCCATAAATTTCATCTGGTGTTCATGGACGTTATGCAGCGGGAATGTATCCGCCACGCACTCCTTCGCGTCAAAGCAGACCGGAATCCCCTGCACTGCGCCGATATAGTCGACAGTGCTGCGCTGCTCAAAATAGGCCAGCGTAATCTGCCGATGCTCCTTATCCATCTTCACCGGGGTAATAGGGGTGGGAATCTTCTGGATCAGCGCCAGGCCCTTTTCCCGGTACCGCTCGTTCGTGCGGTTCACCATATCCTCTAATGCAGAACCTCTAAGGCCTCTCGAATTCCATGTTGCCATGACGTCTCCTCAATAATCTTCCAAAATAACGCCGGAACCGGCGCGGTGATGTTTTTTTCTGAAAGCCCCAAAAGCGCTCCTCCAAGCTTTGGCATCCGCAGCTCATAGGCGTGGAGCAGCTGGTCTTTAACTGCGTATTTCTTTCGGAAAGCCTCATTGAATCCCCGGTCGCCGTACTTGTAATCCCCCAGCACGGGATGCCCCTCCGATGCCAGATGGGCGCGTATCTGGTGCGTGCGCCCGGTGATCAGGTGCACCTTTAAAAGCGTCATCCGGCTGCTCCTGGCTAGAGGAATATATTCTGTCTCAATAGGCTGCCAGTCCTCCCCTTCCTTTTCTTCCGATACCCTCACCTTATGGGCCTTCATATCCCGTTTCAGGAATCCCCTGATATATGCCGTCTCCTCAAGCTCCCCTCTCACGATGCACAGGTAATATTTCCCCATGCCCCGCTCCCTGAAAAGCTCCGAAAGAGCCTGGAGGCCCGCAAGGCTCTTGCCCGCCGCTATGATTCCGCTTGTGTTGCGGTCCAGCCGGTTGCAGACTGAAGGGCGGAACGTCCTGAGCTCTCCCTCTGCCAGCTGCCCGTTCTCAAGCAAGTATGACGTCACATACTCCACCATGGATATGTCGCCGGAGGCGGCCTTCTGGGAAAGCACCCCTGAAGGCTTATTGACAAGCAGCACATGGCTGTCCTCGTAAAGGATATCCGGCGCAATCCGGCGGCAAAGCTCCTCCTGGCTTAAGCCTGCGCTCACTTTCTTTAACGGCGCGCCTCCTGAAAACTTTTCAACCGTCTCTTCCGACAAAAACAGCTTCACCCTGTCTCCGGCAGCCAGTTTTTCCCGACCGTCCGCCTTCTTTCCGTTCAGCACGATATTCTTTTTCCGGAGCATCTTATAGAGAAAGCTGTCCGGAGCCTCTTTCAAATATTTCTTTAAATATTTATCAAATCTCTGTCCCGCCTCGTTGGCGTTTATTTCCAGTTCTCTCATATCTATATGGATGTCGTCAGGATCAGCTGGCGAATCTTTCTCTCTCTCCTTCTGTCCCCGGACTGCTCGACGGTCATGACATTGTTCATGCCCTCCGCCCTGGCAAGAAATGCCGTGTAATCATGAAATACCTTCACCGTAATCTTTTCCAGACGGTTATTGTGAAGCATTTCTTTCAGGTATCTTGACACCTTTACATCGTCTGTCTTCTCATTGCCCGTATAGCCGCATACCGTATGATCCGAGATGACAAGGACGTCCACCGGCATCACCTTGTCGTTGCCGGTGATGACAAGGTCATACACCTTCGTAAGGAGCGGCGCCTTCTCCTCGATCTCCCTGTATTTTTCCGGCTCAATGCTCTTATAAGGCATCATGGTGATAAATTCCACCAGCATCTTCGCCGCCGGAAGGCAGCCTACCACAGCCAGCACGGTGAAGAAATTCATCCTGTTCCCGGTCTTTACATATCCCAGGACTACCAATGCGATGACAATGGCAAACTCTGCCGCCGCCCCTATAAAAAACTTTATCTTCCGGGCTTTCACATACCCCGGTTCTCCTTTCTGGATCTTCATAGCCACTCTCCTGCTCCCTCTCTGTTACTTTTTTCTGTGGATGTTCCGGATTGTTTTCTTCGGTTTCCCCTTCTTCTCCCGGACATCCGTCTCTTTCCCTCTTGGCCGTATCAGGCAGTGCTTCCCGTACCCTACAAGGTCCATCCTCCCGGCTTTTTTTAGCGCCTCCAGCACAAGACCGTAGTTTTTCGGGTCGCGGTACTGGATCAGCGCCCGCTGCATCGCCTTTTCACGCGGGTCTGCCGGCACATACACGCTGGAGGAGTCTCTCGGATCAATCCCCGTGTAGTACATGCATGTGGAAAGCGTGGAGGGCGTAGGATAAAAATCCTGCACCTGTTCCGGCATATGCCCGGTATCCCTCAGATACTCCGCCAGGGCCACCGCATCCTCAAGCCTGGAGCCAGGGTGGGAGGACATCAGGTACGGCACAAGGTACTGGTCTTTTTTAAGCTTTTTATTTGTCTGACCGTATTTTTTTACAAATGCCTGGTATACACTGTTATCCGGCTTTCCCATCCTCCTGAGCACCCGGTCGGAGATGTGCTCCGGCGCGACTTTGAGCTGCCCGCTTACATGGTACATGCACAGCTCCTCAAAAAACGTGCCGTCCGTGTCTGCCATCAGATAGTCAAATCGGATCCCGGAGCGGATAAACACCTTCCTCACGCCGGGCAGCTCCCTCAATTTTCTCAGGAGGCGCACATAATCGGCGTGGTCTACCGTAAGATTCCTGCACGGCTTTGGGAACAGGCACTGCCTGTTGCTGCAAACGCCCTTTTCCAGCTGTTTTTTGCAGGACGGATGCCGGAAGTTTGCCGTCGGGCCGCCCACGTCGTGGATGTACCCTTTAAAGTCTTTATCTTCCGTAAGCGCCCTCGCTTCTTTCACCAGCGATTCATGGCTCCTTGTCTGGACAATCCTGCCCTGATGGAACGTCAGCGCGCAGAAACTGCACCCTCCAAAGCACCCCCGGTTGCTCGTCAGGCTGAATTTTACCTCCGAGAGAGCCGGCACGCCGCCTGACTTCTTATAGGAGGGGTGGCATTCCCGCATGTAGGGATACCCGTACACCTCATCCATCTCCCTCTCGCCAAGAGGCTTTGCCGGGGGGTTCTGCACGACGAAAAGATGCCCCCCGTACGGCTCGGCAAGCCGTTTCCCGGAAAACGGGTCCGTATTGCAATACTGCGTGTAGAAACTGGACGCATAGCTCTTCTTGTCTGTCCTTACCGTCTCAAAATCCGGCAGCAGGACTGTCTCATACCCCTCGTCCAGTTCTTTCGTCCTGTACACGGTTCCGGCGATAAACGTAATATCCTTAACGTCGATGCCGGCATCCAGCGCCTCCGCGATCTCAACGATAGAGCGTTCCCCCATCCCATAGGAGATAAGGTCTGCGCCGGAGTCCAGAAGAACCGAGCGTTTCACCTTCCCCGACCAGTAATCATAGTGCGCCATCCGGCGCAAGCTTGCCTCGATCCCGCCGAGGATCACCGGTGTCTTTTTGTAAGTCCTGCGTATGAGGTTGCCGTACACCGTCACAGCATAGTCCGGCCTCTTCCCCGTCAGCCCGCCGGGCGTATAGGCATCCGTGCTCCTGCGTTTTTTCGACACGGTGTAATGGTTGACCATGGAATCCATATTGCCGCCGGAGACAAGGAACCCAAGCCTCGGCTCTCCAAATTCCGTTATGCTCCTGTCATCCTTCCAGTCCGGCTGGGCAAGGATGCCGACGCGGTATCCGTGCGCCTCAAGCGTCCGCATGATCACCGCCGGCCCGAAGGAGGGGTGGTCTACATAGGCGTCCCCAGACACATAGACGAAGTCCGGCCTGTCCCAGCCCCGCTCCAGCATCTCCTTCCTGGAGGCGGGCAAAAATCCGTTGGTCATTTTAAAAGCACCTCATACGTTCCGTTTTTGATGTCTCTGTAATCCTGTATGTAGTAATCCGCAAGCTCCCTCTTATCTCCCGCCTGCTTTTTCGAAAAATCATCCTCTATGGCACAGACCTTCATCCCCGCATTCTTCCCGGCAAGGATTCCCATGGGCACGTCCTCAAAGGCAAGGCATCTTGAAGGCTTGGCATTCAGGTCAGATGCCGCCAGCAGGTAAACATCCGGCGCCGGTTTCCCTTTCTGTACCTCGCACGCGCTCCGCACCGTGTCAAAAAGCTCTGAGAGTCCGAGCGCTTTCAGCGTATCCTCCACCAGCTCCTTCGTATTGCTGGTGGCAATCCCCAGTTTCTTCCCCTGTGAGCGGAGAGACTTTAAGAAATCCGTGATCCCTTCCTTCGGCGGCACTTCCGTCATATATTTCCTGTATGCCATCCGCGTCCACTCTTCCATGATCTCATCTCTTGTAAGGGGGAGGCTCGGAAAGATATCTACAAAATACTGCGCCACCTCCGAATAGCTCATGCCTTCCATTCCCTCGTGGAAACTCTCCGGCTGGGTGAGATTGTATTTCCGGAAATATTCTCTGTCAATTGCCGTCCACACCCACATGGAATCCACCAAGGTTCCGTCAAAGTCAAAGATACACGCGTCAATATCCTTCAGTAAGTTCATCATAAGCTTTCCAACTCCTCCTCTGTAAGCTCCCGGTACTCCCCGGGGCGCAAAGACCGGTCCAGCGTCAGTGTTCCCATGCTCTCCCGGCGCAGGTAAAGCACCTCTTTTCCAACCGCCAGGAACATCCGTTTCACCTGATGGTATTTCCCTTCCTGGATGGTCAGGCAGATTTCCGATAAGCTTTTCTCTTCATCCGCACATAAAATATCAAGCCTTCCGGGCTTTGTCCACTCCTGTTTCTCCTCCGTGCCGATATTCACGCCTTTTAAAAACAGCTCCCTGTCCTCCTGCGTCACAATCCCGCGGATCCTGGCATAATAGCGCTTGTCAACGTGCCGCCCCGGCGACAGCAGACGGTGGGCGAGCCCGCCGTCATTGGTGATAAGCAAAAGCCCCTCCGTATCCTTGTCAAGCCTTCCCACCGGAAACAGGTCTTTCCTTTTTCTTCCCTCTATCAGCTCGATCACCGTCTTACACGTATCTTCCGTGGCAGACACTACGCCCGCCGGCTTATTGAGCATATAATATTCATAGCGGCAGTAGCCGATCTCCCTGCCGTCAAGCGTCACTCTCTGCGAGGTCTCGTCTACTTTATATTCCGGCTTTGACACGGCCGTTTCATCCACCCGAACTCTGCCCTGGCGGATGAGCCTCTTCACTTCCTGCCTCGTTCCCCCGCCCATGTCGGCCAGGAACTTATCTAATCTCATCATCAGCACAGTCTCCATCCCGGAAGGTATTTATTCTTAATCATTCCTCCGGCAAGTTTTCCCCATCCCAGCGGATAGGAATCCACGCACACCAGATGCCATCCTGCCGCATCCTGCCCGGCAAGGCCGCAAACCTCCAGCGTCTCGCCTTTCAGATACCGAAACACCCTCTCGTCCTGCGACGAGAAGTCAATGGTCTTCCTGCACTCGTCCTTTTTCAGGTACATGGCAAGGGCCTGGCTCGGCTCGAAACGTTTCTTTTTAATCTCTCCCAGGAGAAGCCCGGTGCGTAAGAAACGCATCCCGCGCATATCCGGCAGGCCCTCCGGCATATAGTAAGCCTTCTCCCCCCGGATATCAATCCGGCTTTTCTCAAACAGAACATCCAGCTCTCCGAGGAATGCGGCCAACTCCTCCGGCAGCCTGCCCTTTCCGGCAGCCGTTTCCCGGAAGGAAACTGCCCCCGCCGCGCCGGATCCTCCCTTATCTTCGCCTTTCTTCAGCAGCGCGACATAATGCCCCTCGCCTTTCATCCTGTGGGGGAAGATGCGGACGGTGTTCTTAAGCCTTTCGTCGCCGCTCTCCGAAACTTCTGGCATCCCTTCTGCAAATCCTTCATATGCCTCCACCGGCAGCACGGTAAACTCCGGGAAATGTTCCAGGAGATGCTCGATCACCTGTTCATTCTCCCTGCCGTCAAAGGTGCAGGTGGAATAGAGAAGGAGCCCTCCCGGACGCAGCATCTCCGCCGCCTGGAGGACGAGCCCTTTCTGGATAGGGCTGAAAAATTCCGGCCCGTGCTCCTCCCACGCCTTCGCCATCTTTTTATCCTTCCGAAACATCCCCTCGCCCGAGCAGGGCGCATCTATCAGAATCTTGTCAAAATATTCCGAGAAATGTTTTTTTAGCCTTCCAGGCTCCTCGCTTAACACGATCACATTCCCGATGCCGAACACTTCAATATTTTTTAACAGCCCCTTCGCCCGGGAGCTGCTCAGGTCATTGGCGGCGAGAACCCCATCCCTGCCAAGCTTTGCGCCAAGCTCCGTAGCTTTCCCTCCGGGTGCGGCGCACAGATCGAGCACCCTCTCCCCCGGCAGGACCGGAAGGCGGCTGGCAGGCGTCATGGCGCTGGGCTCCTGGAGATAATAAAGTCCGGCCGCATAATAGGGGTGTAAGGAGGCGGAAGCATCGACATCCAAATAAAAGCCGTTGGGAATCCAGGGAATCCTTTTTAATGGAAAAGGAGAAATTTCTTCAAATTTCTCCGCTTCCACCTTGGAAGTATTTACCCGGAGGCCGCGAAAGCCTCCGCATCGTCCGCTGTTCAGATATGCCTCGTATTCGTCCCCCAGTAATTCCTTCATATGCTCCAGAAATGCTTCCGGTAATTTCGTTTCCATACACTTTCTATCCTTTTTCTGCTAAGTGATTTTTGTCGTATCCGACAGCGCCTGGGCCCGGTAGCCCTCGGCTATCATATCAAGCTGCTTGTCAAACCGCTCCAGCTTCTCAATATCATTCATAGCGTAAATCCGGTAAAATTCATCCTGAATCTTCACAATCTCGCGCTTATTTGCCACATTATAAAGATTCTGGATATTGTTCAGTATATCCGCCACAATATTTGCCTGGATCTGGAAGGATATCTGCGCGTCCATAATCTCGCTGCGCACATTGGACATCTCATTATCCAGAACAATGATAGCATCCGCCGCATTCAAAAGCCTCTCCCTGATATGCTCCGGTATATTCCGCTTATACTTGTACTGAAGGGAGTGCTCCACCGTCGCCCAGAAGTTCATGGCCATGGTACGAATCTGCACCTCCATCTGAAGCCTTCTCGGCCCCTCCAGGGTATCCACCTCATAAAAAATAATCATATGATAGCTACGGTAGCCAGAGGTCTTCATCTGGCGGATATAGTCGCGCTCCTGTTTGACATCCATGTCGTTCCGATTGCGGATAATCTCCACCACCCGGTCAATATCTTCCACAAACTGACAGATAATCCGGATTCCGGCCAGATCCACAATCCGATCCTCAATGCGCTCCGGCGCAATCTTTTTTTTCTGGCATTTATCAAGAATACTGGCAATGGTCTTTACTCTGCCCTCCACCCGCTCAATGGGGCAGTAAATACCTTTGTCCTTGTGTTCCTTTATCAAATGGTTAAACTTTGTTGTCACTTCCTTGACGGCAAGCTCATAAGGATTGAGAATCTCTCGCCATAATTGTATTTCCATTTGCAATCTCCATTTCTCTTCTGTCACAGACAAGACAAGCCGGGCGCCGTCCTCCCCGAAATACGGACCGGCGGATGAATGGACCGTAAGCTTTCAGTAGGCGCAGCGCAGCTTATTCTGCTCCAGATATTTCAGAAACCAGTAGGGGTTGACCGCCAGCTCCCGGATATCCTCCGTTCGTATGTAAATTCCCAGATGCAGATGCACGTCAAACTTTCCCCTGGTTCCCTCTTTGACTCCGTAGCCGGTATCCCCCATATAACCAAGGAGCTGCCCGGCTTTTATCACATCGCCCTCCTTAAAGTCCTCCGCATAGGAGTCCAGATGGGCATAGTAAAAGTATACGTCGTGAAGGCTGCGGATTCCGATACGCCAGCCTCCTTTTTCCAGCCAGCCAATCCTTTCCACCACACCGTCACTGATGCTGACTACGGGATAATATCCCCTTTGCCGAATCCCTGCCATAAGATCCGTTCCCTCATGACCGTAGGAACCGCCGTAGGTCCGCTCAAACATCCAGCTGTTTTCATAGGAAACCACAGCCTCCTCGTTCTGCGTGGACTCGGGGACCGGGAAATAGACCAGATCCTTCCAGATATTTTCATACAGCTCATAAAACTCACGTGCCTGCTCTTCCATGTCCGACGCCTCTGCGGACGGGAGGGCCATTTCACCCAGCCGAACCAGTTGGAATTGAATCAGAAAGCAGAATGTGATAATCAGTAACAGATAAGAAGCAATTGACAGCCGCATATGCGCTCCACGTTTTTATACTCCATCCATTACTATATGCTTAATGAAGCTCTTTGAGAACCTCCAAAACAAATTCATATACACGCTTTACGGAAGGAATACTGATGCGCTCCTTGGGCGTGTGGATATCGTACATATCCGGCCCGATGGAAACGCAGTCCAGGCCCTCGATTTTTCCACTGAAAATACCGCACTCCAGACCCGCATGAATGGCCTCCACCTCAGGCTCCTTTCCATAAAGCTTCTCATAAACGCGCACCATGGTGTCCCGAAGAACGGAATCCTTTTTATATTCCCATCCCGGATAGGAGCCTGTTTCCTCGTAGCTTCCTCCCAGGAATTCCACGCAATGACACAACCGGCTTCCAAGCTCCTCTTTTTCCGTATCCACGGAGCTTCTCACGCTGAATACCACATGGGCTTCCTCTTCCGTAAGTTTCAGCGTCCCCAGGTTCAGGGAGGTTTGCACCAGTCCCGGAATCTCCATGCTGTTGCGGATCACGCCGTTGGGCACCATATGAAGGAGATAAAGAAGTTTTGAGGCACTTCCCCTAGTCAGTACCCTTACTTTTTTCCGGCCTTCTGCCTTATAGGTAACGGCTACGCCGGGATCATTGGAGGCATACTCCCGCTTGTAAACGGCATCCCACTTTGCCAGCGCTTTCTTAAGAGTCTTCTCCTCCGTCTCGCTTATGCAGATCTTAGCCTCGGTTCTCCGGGGAATGGCATTGTCCATAAGACCGCCCTCCAGGGCTTCCAGGCGGAAGTCAGCCTCCTCAAAAAGAGCACACAGCAGCCGTCCCATTAAAACATTGGAATTGCCATGCTCCTTGTGAATCTCCACGCCGGAATGACCGCCAAGGAGTCCTTCCACGGCCACCTCATAGCAGATCCCTTCCGTCTCCTCGTAGGAAACCGGCAAAATGCATCTGCTTCTCATTCCGCCGGCACAGCTTACGGTAAAAATCCCTTCCAGCTCGGAGTCAATATTGATAAGGCGTTTTCCCGAAAGACGGCTCATATCCATGGCATTGGCTCCCAGAAGCCCCGTCTCCTCATCGGTGGTGAACACGCACTCCAGCCGGGGGTGCGCCAGGGTATTGTCGTCCAGAACGGCAAGGGCCATAGCAACGGCAATCCCGTCGTCTCCTCCCAGTGTCGTTCCGTTGGCCGAAAGCAGATCCCCCTCCACCTTCAGATCCAGTCCGTCCTTTTCAAAATCAATGGGATTCCCCGCCTCCTTTTCACATACCATGTCAAGATGGCCCTGGAGAATCACGGCGGGGGGATCTTCGTACCCTTTGGCGGCTTCTTTTACAATTACTACATTCCAAGCCTCGTCCTGCCACGCTGTCAGGCCGTGCTCCTTAGCAAACCGCATACAGTAATCGCTGACTCCCTTTGTATTGCCGGAGCCGTGGGGAATGGCGCATAAGTCCTCAAAATAATGAAATACCTGCTTTGGTTCCAGATTAGCTAATTTGTTCATATACTGCCTCCTGTCTTTCATATATATGAATATGATGAAAAAAATACTTTATTTTTCCGTAATTCTTATATTGCTGGCATTTCTTCTCCTGGACCCCGCCTGCGCGGTGGAAGCCTCCCGAGCCGGGCTGATGCTGTGGTTCCACACCCTGGTGCCTACCCTTCTGCCCTTTTTGATCCTGTCCAATCTGCTCATTGCCATTGACGGAATCTCTTATCTCACCCGGTTTCTCTATCCCGTCTTTCACCGGATCTTCGGCTGCTCACGAAACGGTTGCTTCTGCATTGCCTCCGGCTTCCTCTGCGGCTATCCCGTTGGAGCCAAGCTGGCCGGCGATTTGACGCGGGAGGGGCGCATTACCGTGGAGGAAGGGAATTATCTTCTTGCCTTCTGCAACAATGCAAGTCCGGCTTTTCTCATCGGCTATTGTCTGACCAATTCCCTGAAGAGGCCGGATCTGCTGGTGCTTACGTTGCTGCTTGTATATGGTGCGCCCCTTTTGCTGGCCCTATTTCTCCGCCGCAAAAGGGACTTTTCGGATACGCATATAGAAAAAGAGACATCCCGATCTCAAATCAGCTTCAAAATCGTAGATGTCTGTATGATGAACGGACTGGAAAGTATTTTAAAGCTTGGGTGTTACATCATCCTGTTTTCCATGCTGGCAAGGCTTGTAACCGGGCTTCCCTTTCCTTTTCCTCATCTCACCTATGGAAGTACAGGTCTTCTGGAAATGACCAACGGCATTGCTCTGGTCACTGCGGATATGTCGCTTCCTATTCTGCAGCGATATCTCTTTGTTCTTTGCTTTCTGTCTTTTGGGGGCCTGTCCGGCGCCGCTCAGACGGAAAGCATGATACTTGACAGCGGACTGTCCTTTCCTGCCTATCTAAAAGCCAAGCTTATGACAGCCGCCCTTGTTGTCTGCCTTGCGGCCGGAGCCATGACTTTGTTTATTCCTCCAAATCCGTAAGATCCGGTTCATTCAGGGCAGGAGCAAGCTCCGCACGGTTGTTGGCCAGAATTTCGCTGAAGCTTCTTAAGGAGCCCATCATATTCTCATACTTGGCCATATGGCTTTCCATGGTCTTATGAATCAGATTCTGGAGATTTCCCAGCATATCATCGGTATAGCGCATGGCCTGCATCCGGAAGTTGTTTGCCTCAATGGTGGCCGCATCCAGCCTCTGCTGGGCTTCCGCCTCCGCCGCTGCCATGATCTCATTTGCCTGAATATACGCCTGCTGCATGATCTCGTGCTCATTGATCAATTCGGTCGTATGTATATTGGCCTCCTTGATAATGGCATCCGCCTTTGCCTGTGCGTCCGCAAGAATCGCATCCCGGTTGGCGAGAACCTTCTGATATCGCTTGATCTCTTCCGGCGTCTTCATCCGCAGCTCCCGAAGAAGCTCCTCGATCTCTTCCTTGTTGACAACAATATTGGTCTTTGACAATGTCTGAGGCTTGCAGCCGTCAATGTATTCTTCAATCTCTTCGATAATCTGTTCTATTTTGCTGCTCATGCTCTCTCTCCTTCTTCCAAACTTCAACTGCTTCTATCTCTATATAAGTCTACCCGTTTATCAGCACTTCCATCCGCTCCCGCATCTTTTTCTCTATATAAGGAGGTACAAAGGCGGAAATATCGCCTCCAAAGCCAGCCACCTCTTTCACGGTTGTGGAACTCAGATACGCATATTCCAGACTGGTGGTCAAAAACATGGTATCCAGGGTCGGGCTCATAATCCGGTTCGTTTGTGCCATCTGAAGCTCATAGTCAAAATCCGTAATTGCCCGCAGTCCCCGGACAATAATATGAGCCCCGCACTCTTTTGCAAATTCTACCAGAAGACCGGTAAAGGATCGGATCTTCACGTTGGAATACTCTCTGGTAACTTCTTCTAACATTCTAACACGTTCTTCTACAGAAAACAACGGAGATTTTGTCCGATTATTCAAAACACCCACTACCAGCTCATCCACGATCCGGGAAGAGCGGACAATAATGTCCAGATGTCCATAGGTTACCGGATCAAAACTTCCTGCATAAATGGCTCTTATCATCCTTCGTCTCCTATTTTAAGTTCCGCAGCCCCTGCGGCTGTTTCTTATAGATCCTCCCGGCGAAGAAACAGATGCCGGTTTGTTTTGTACGTTTTGATTTTCTCGATGGAAAAACCGCTCTCCTCTATCCAGCTGAGATTGCTGTTTTTCGCATTCTCCAGAATTACAAGGGTATCTGAATCTGCCAGAGGGGAATTGCGAAGAGCAGCCAGCACCGGCTCCTCCAGACCCAGATTGTAGGGCG
>OFGH01000291.1_pt1 | contig 49530 bp, 39 predicted proteins | sample 1521721 | NCBI WGS metagenome assembly OFGH01 (sample SAMEA3504132, study PRJEB24116) | mouse gut metagenome | biome: mouse gut; feature: mouse-associated habitat; material: faeces | place: Denmark | collected 2011
ATCGTTTATCTCTGAAAGCGGTTGCAAAGGTAGCGCTTATTTTCTAATCTGCAAACATTTTATCAAAATAATTAAGAATTTCATAAATATTTTACATTTACTTAACATTGCAGTCTACCTTGATAGCAGCGATCAAAGGGTTACCGACACACCTTTATAACTGACAGCCAATATATTAAATCCAATATTGCTTAACAGCCGGCCAAATTCGGCAAAAACCGGTATCAGGATCCAATTCCGTGCCATATTTTTCGACATTATAAGCTGCTCGCGCCGCAGCCATATCATATAATATAGGTATGGCTTCACTACTGTTGCATTCCAGGCTTCCGACCGCCCATAAAATCCGCATCCAATTCCTTTCCTGCCCGCCCAATCCGGCAGAAATATTGTGCGGCACAGTCGGCGAAACCTTCGATGACCGCGATTTTCCATCGAACCAACCCGCCCAGACACGCCCGAATCATCCCTATCGAACCGCGAAATCGTCTGCTCGCACTGCCGGCATCGCCTGCCGGAGATCGTCATATATCGAATGACCTCGGCATAAACAAATATAATATTTACAAAACAGAATCCAACATTAAAATATTTTATTTATATTTGCACAGTCAACCGTAAAATAAATCGTATAGATTATGCTCGATTACATATAATATGTCGTCAGACAATACCCCCGCAAGCGTGTTGTATTTTTAGAAAACATTTTTTATCTTTGTCTCGTTCCTATCGGGACGGACATATTTTTTTAAGGAAAAGTGTTTAGGCATTTATCTTACAAAGGAATCTGGTAAATTTCGAACTATTCAAGATAAACGATACAAGCACTCTACCGAAGTTGTTGTGTATGCTTTTTGATACATACATCTCGGTGTGGGGTATTGTTTTATTGAATTAGGCTTTACCAGAGCCGCTTTGTAATAAAACTAATCGACTCCACACTTTCTGTTTGTAATATTATTTACGATATCGAGGAGCCGGATATCCCCACAACACTTTCCCCCATGAACATCATATCCAAAGAGCAACACGGCTGGGAGCGCATTGCGCTTATTCTCGAAGAACAGAACATCTCGGCCGCCGCTCTGGCACGCATGATCGGCCTGCCCGATCCCCGAACCCTGTACCGCATCAAAAAACGCAATACCAGAATCCCGCACCGCCTCGCAAGCGCTATCAACCGCATCATGCCCGAATACAACATCGAGTGGCTCCTAACCGGCAGCATCACGCTTACGGTCGACATACGTCTCGATAATTCCGAGCCGCACACACAGACTCTCACGCAGCGCATCTCGAAGCATATACTCTGCAAGGCACATGTCAGTCAAACGGTGCGTCGCGTCTGAGACGGCTATACCTATATTATATATAGGCACGCCTCGTCCAGCCACCGCAGCTGTCGGTCGAAGCCGGCTGCCGGCACACGAATCCATTCGCCGATTGTTTGCGTCATCGATATTTTAGCTAACTTTGCATTCGACATTCCGGCGACGACGATCGTCGATAAGCGATAACATGCTTCGCCGAGACTAAGCAACGACACGACCCAAACGACACGAGCAATGGCAACCGCCGCAACATTTTTCATATACGGACTCTGCATCATGTTCTACTTCATGATGGCACTGCTTTTCCGCCATCGCAGCGGCGAACGGCTTTCGCTGCTGGTAACGGTACTTATGACCGTCATCGGGATGCAGTCGATCAAAGATCTCTTCTTCATCGACGAGTCGCTCTACGCCACCCCCGCAACATGTGGCCAATTACCGCCGTCGACATGGTCGCCGTTCCGCTGTACGCATTCATCCTCATCGAGCTGTGCCGCCCCGGATATCTTACGCGGCGCACGATGACCGCCCACCTGCTGCCGTTCGTCATACTGCCGGCGCTGCTCATCGCAACCCGCATCGAAATCATTTACTTCATCGAGGTCGCCTGGGCGGCCGTCTACGGCTTCGGCTACGCCGTCTGGACGCTGATCAACATACCTCGATACCACAAGCAGCTCAAAGAGAACTTCTCCTACGGCGAGAACATCAACCTAAAATGGCTGCGCATCATACTATTCTCGTTCTTCGCCATACTCGGTCTGTGGATCATCAACTGCTCGGTCATCGACCGCCATATCGAAAACATCTACATGGCCGGCACGCTCCTTATCTGGATGTTAGTCTGCTTCTTCATCTATAAACACCTATCGGTTATCGACGAGCTGAAAAACAGCCCCGGAGCAGAGGGGGGGGAGGAGACATCACGCCGGAACATGGGATGGGAATTTCGACCCTTCGGCCGATGATGCCGACGCCTTGGCGCTGCGCATACACAAGCTCTTCCATGAGGAGCGCATATTCCTGAACCCGCGGCTCAAAATCTCCGACATAGCCTCCATGGCGGCGACGAACCGCACCTACATAAGCCAGTTCTTCAACCGTGCCAACGGCGCGACCTTCTACGAATACGTCAACCGCATGCGCATCGAACATGCGAGCCGCCTGCCCGTCGAGTCGTCCGACCGGTTGGAGATCATCGCCGAAAACTCCGGCTTCAACTCTATCTCGACATTCCACCGGGCATTCGCCAAACACTTCGGCTGCTCGCCCACTGCCTACCGCGAGCGCGCCCGCAGCACTATGCCGCACCCCGAGCCGTAGACCGGGCGCCTGCACACACCTATTCCTTGCAGCTATTTACGGTCTGCTCCGACGTTTTTCACTTTGCCGCCGGCCTGCGTACGACTACTTCGACACCGAAGTGCTTATACCCTGCGACAGGCGCGACGACATACTCTGGCATACGCCCCTCTCATGGCTTAACGGCAACCGCGACGCATGGCTCGACATGAAGCAGAGATTCGACGTGCCTACACCGAGCTGGTCAGCGACACCTCCGGTTCCGGACTCGGTAACGCTGTGGCATGCCTACACGCGATGAAAGGATGCGGTATACGCCGCGTCTTTTTATGCAATATGCAATATTTTGTATTCCGGTATCGGATTTTCCTGTCGCAAAAATTTGCCGAGGAGGGGGGAAATTCATATCTTTGTATAAGCGGGCTGCCGTCTACCGATCGGCTCCCGCACGACTGCAAGCTACTCTCCGATCTTCTCGGACCGTCCTCTCTCGTGCCGCCGAGGCATGTATACCCCGCATAATATAACCCTCATCCGAAAAAACATCCGGTCATGAAAAAACTTCTACTCTACCTCACTCTTACCCTCTTCGCCTTCGCATGCGGCGAGAACGACGAACCGCAGCCCACGCCTCCCGAGCCCAAGCCCAAACCCCGATTGGAGATCGAGAGCATCGGTATCGAGGCCACCTCAGCCCGCTTCGAGCTCACGACCGACATCGCCACGGCCTACTGCTACACATGCGTCGAGACTACCGACGACATGCAGAAGCCCGGCGCCGGGGAGCTCTTCGCACAAAACGTCAGCAAATTCGACTCGACCTCTGCCGAAATATCGCTCGACGGACTCGCTCCCGAGACACGATATACGCTCTTCGCCGCCGCAAGCGCCGACGGAGAGATGAGTGACGTGAAGCAGTTCGACTTTACCACCAGCGCCGTCGATCCTCTGATCGAGCTGTTAGAAGAGTCTGTCACATACGATTCGTTCTCGCTTCGCATCCGTGCCGAGGAGGGACGGTCATTCCTCTTCTCGCACATCGACAAACTGCTGCTCGACATGAGCGGCTACACCGACGAGCAATATCTCGAAATGTTCGGCATGAGCGGCTACGGCGACACGACGGTCGACTTCAAAGACGGCGAACTCTACTTCGACGCCCTTGACGTCCCCTACGAGATAGGCGTCAAGCCAGGCCGCGAGTATATCGTCTTCGCCGCATACTGCGACAAGGACAAAAAGCTGACCGACGTGCTGCACCGCGTCGAGTTCACGACACCCGAGAAACCCCGTTCCGAGCACGGCATAACGGTAGAAGTCAGCGACATAACATCTATCGCAGCACGTATCGCGACTACGCCCGACGACAACATCGCCGAGTATTACGTCTATGTGCGCGATAAGGCATGGTACGATTCGGTCATCGACTACGGCGAGTCGATGATGATCTCGCTCGTCAAGCGTGCCTACGAAACCCAGATCGGCGCACGTCTCTACACTGCTGCCGCCGACGAGACATACGACGATCTTACCCCCGCGACCGAATATACGATCGGTCTTGTGGTCATCGACAACGAGGGCAACGAGTCGTTCATCTCCGACAATATCTTCACGACCGCTGCGCCCACCGGCATCATGCCCGAGGTCGGCATCGTCATGCAGCCCTCCGGCGAGGCGCCCCATACGATCCTCGATCTCAACATAAAGACCGGCCTTACCAAGTCCATTAAATACGCCTTCGCCCCCACGGCCGACGTTCGAGAGGAGCTCGACAACAACGGAGGCTCGTACGAGTCGCTCATCGACATGCGCGGCGTGGCTCTTTCCGCCGAGCAGGTCGCCCAGGCCAACTCCGACGGCGGTCTTACGCTGAAAATGGACGAGCTGTGGTACGACACCGAATATACCTGCGTCGTATGCGCCGTCAGCGCCGAACAACTCTCCGTCGTCGATCACACCGCCGCCCGCACCTCGGCCGAGCCCAAGCCCGCACGCGTCGAGTCGGAGCTCTTCGCGCTGCTGCCCGGCAAGTGGAGCCTGTCATACGACTACGTAGATCTCTACAAAGATCCCCAGCGCATCGAGGGCGCCGAGATCACGATCGCCGACACGGACGGCGCAGGCAGCCGATATCGCGATTACAACCGCCTGCTCGTCGAGGGCTACCAGTTCCAGACCAACTATGCCACCGACCCCATGCCCTACTACTCTGCCGAGTACCTTATCGACTACGCCTCTTACTGGCGCGATTTCCAGTCGCTCGCCTACCGCGACTTCGGTCCCAAGTTCTTCTTGGAGGTGGCCGCCGACGGCAGCGTGACCGTTCCGACATCCAAGCATGTCTATCTATACGGCTGGTCGGACTCTCCGATACTCTTCTTCGGCGCCGATCTCGACAAGATGTACACCGCTCCGGTTTCGTTCCCGGTCGAGATATCCGACGACGGCAATACTATCACGATCAAGGCATGCCACGCAGGGCCAGAATTTTCCAACGGCATCTACCGTCCGGCAGTATTTCTGGGACAGACCATGCGCAACGCCGCCACGTCGGATATCGTACTGCGCCGCCTCGGCGAGCAGACCGGCAGCAGCACGCACCGCAGCTCCGCCATGCGTCCCTCGCCGCGCACTATGCCCGCAGCACAAACCGATGCCGGCACTACCGCCCGCTTTACCCACATCGACCGCCGGTAGCGGCGTGCATCGACCGATCCGACAGACCGGCAACCGCATAACCCATTGACAGATTAGCCCTCGCAGCACTACCCCGCGAGGGCTAATCTTTTCGTCCTGCCGAGTCCGGAGCCTAAACCGCACCTACTATGCCGCCCCAAAAAAAGATGCCCGACGTCCCCTTCCAAAAGCCGGTCGCCGGGCAAAACCCTATTTTCATTGACACTCCACTGTATGCACATCGAAAAACCGACTCCACAAGCTTCACTGCCAGCACACCGAAGAACGCTCTCCACACACCCCTACCGCCCTTACCGCTAAAAACGATGTCCGCTGAAAAAAGGAAAAGATGCCCGCACACACGCAAAACATCCCTATCCCGTTGCCACTCGACGGTCTCAACACCGAAAAAAAACGATCTCCACTTCCCCCCCCAATCCACGAAATGCCCCGCAGCAAAAATCCTCCACCCTCAGAAAAAATACGCCCCCGCCGCTAATGCGGCAGGGGCGTAACCTATCGATCGAAAGCCTCTGCTCCCGCTTCGAGGACTACTTCTTGGCCTTCGGCGCAAGGATCATGTTCATCTTCTTGCCGTCGAGCTTAGGCATAAGCTCCACCTTGGCGAACTCCTCCAAGTCGGTGGCAAAGCGCAGCAGCAGAATCTCGCCCTGCTCCTTGAAGACGATCGAACGACCGCGGAAGAAGACGTAAGCCTTGACCTTAGCTCCCTCTTTGAGGAAGTTCTCGGCATGCTTCAACTTGAAGTTGTAGTCATGATCGTCGGTTTGCGGACCGAAACGGATCTCCTTGATGACGATCTTCGTCTGCTTGGCCTTGATCTCCTTCTGTTTCTTCTTCTGCTGATAGAGAAACTTCTGGTAATCGGCTATGCGGCACACGGGGGGATCGGCCTTGGGAGAGATCTCGATCAGATCCAGCTCCATCTCATCGGCCAAACGCAATGCGTCGCGAATGGGCAACACCAGATTGGGTTCGACGTTCTCGCCCACGACACGCACGGTCGAAGCCGTGATACGGTCGTTGATGCGATGCGGGTTCTCCACCACCGGACGACGTCCGCGCGGATCTCTCTGGTTGTTCTGATTATTCCCCTGCCCGGTCAGCGGGCGAGGTCGGAATGGAAATTGTCCTGCCAAATTATTGATATATTAGTTTATGATATTTTCACTTAAAACGCATCATCGACGATTGGCCTCCACTTCGCTGCGAACCAGACCGAGCAGGTAGTCGCGGAACTCCGCGATCGACATCTGTCCCTTGTCGCCCTCGCCCTGCGCGCGTACCGACACGCTGCGCTCGGCGGCCTCCTTCTCGCCCACGATCAGCAGATAGGGGATACGCTTCAACTCGTTGTCGCGTATCTTGCGGCCTATCTTCTCGTTACGGTCGTCGACCTGGGCACGCACATCGCCCATGTTCAACTCGCGTGCCACCTCGGCGGCATAGTCGTTATACTTCTCCGATATGGGCAGCACCACGACCTGATCGGGCGACAGCCACAACGGGAACTTGCCGGCCGTATGTTCGAGCAGCACGGCCACGAAACGCTCCATCGAGCCGAACGGCGCACGGTGGATCATTATCGGGCGGTGCATCTTGTCGTCCGAACCCTTGTACGTCAGATCGAAACGCTCCGGCAGATTGTAGTCGACCTGTATCGTACCCAGCTGCCAGCTGCGTCCCAGCGCATCCTTGACCATGAAGTCGAGCTTCGGGCCGTAGAATGCCGCCTCGCCGTACTCGACGATCGTATTCAGCCCCTTGTTCTTCGCAGCCTCGATGATCGCGCTCTCGGCCTTATCCCAGTTCTCGTCCGAACCGATATACTTCTCGCGGTTGTTCGGATCGCGCAGCGACACCTGCGCCGTATACTTGTCGAACTTCAACGTGCGGAATATGTAGAGCACGATGTCGATGACCTTCTCGAACTCCTCCAACAGCTGGTCGGGGCGCACGAAGAGGTGGGCGTCGTCCTGCGTGAACGATCTGACGCGCGTCAGTCCGTGCAGCTCGCCCGACTGCTCGTAGCGGTATACCGTACCGAATTCGGCCAGACGCACCGGAAGGTCCTTGTACGAACGCGGCTTGGAACGATATATCTCGCAGTGGTGCGGGCAGTTCATCGGTTTGAGCATATACTCCTCGCCCTCGATCGGCGTATGTATCGGCTGGAACGAATCCTTGCCGTACTTGGCATAGTGGCCCGACGTCTTGTAAAGCTCGATGTTGCCGATATGGGGCGTGATGACCTGCTGGTAGCCGTGCTCCTTCTGTATCTGGCGCAGGAAGCGTTCCAGGCGGTCTCTCAGGTCGGCGCCCTTGGGCAGCCACAACGGCAGACCCTGACCCACTCTCTGAGAGAATGTAAAGAGTTCCAGCTCTTTGCCCAGCTTGCGGTGGTCGCGCTTCTTGGCCTCCTCCAACATCGCCAGATACTCGTCGAGCATCGACTTCTTGGGGAACGAAATACCGTATATACGCGTCAGCATCTTGTTCTTCTCGTTGCCGCGCCAGTATGCGCCGGCAACCGACGTGAGCTTCAACGCCTTGATATAACCAGTGTTGGGGATATGCGGACCGCGGCACAGGTCGGTAAACGAACCGTTCGTGTAGAACGATATGGTACCGTCGGCCAGATCGGCTATCAATTCGCATTTATATTGGTCGCCCTTCTCGGTAAATGTCTTCAACGCATCGGCCTTCGACACCTCCGAGCGCACCAGCGGCTCCTTCTGCCGCGCCAGCTCGACCATCTTCTGCTCGATCGTCGCAAGGTCTGACTCCGTAATGGGTACGGGCGAATCGACATCGTAGTAAAAACCGTTCTCTATGGCCGGACCTATACCGAACTTGATGCCCGGATATAGCGCTTCGAGCGCCTCGGCCAGCAGGTGCGACGACGTGTGCCAGAATGCGTGCTTGCCCTCGGCATCGTCCCACTTGAAAAACTTTACGGCGGCATCTTCATCTATCGCGCGACCCATGTCCACCGTCGCGCCGTTGACCTCGGCAGCCAGAGCGTCCGCAGCTAAACGAGGGCTGATACTCTCCGCCACCTGATAGGCAGTCGTTCCCGCGGCATACTCTCTTACAGAGCCGTCGGGAAATGTAATCTTAATCATTACTTCTTTTATTTACGTTAATATTTCGATCTCTTTCGCCGCTTCCACAATTACGAGACGGAATACGGCGTCGGAGCATCCTTTTCCCATTATCGCAGCTATCACTGCTCGCCCTCGCTCTGGGGCAGATCCTTGACCGATACGTCGCGGCCCTTCTCGCGCTCGAAGTGTTCGAGCGGCGAACGGCTCCACTCGGCGTAGGCCCTGCGACGCGCAACGATGTCTATCGCCGCATATACGGCCGAGCGCATCGACTGCGGATCGGCGATGCCGCGGCCTGCGATGTCGTATGCCACGCCGTGGTCGGGCGACGTGCGCACCGTATCGAGCGAGGCGGTAAAGTTCACGCCGTCGGGCGAGAGCGTCTTGAACGGCGCCAGCCCCTGATCGTGATACATCGCCAGTATGGCATCGTACTTCTTGTATGCGCCCGAGGCGAACAGACCGTCAACGGCCAGCGGACCGAAGCAAAGCACTCCGTCGGCGTATGCCTGCTCTATGGCGGGCTTTATCGTCGACGACTCCTCCTCGCCCAGCAGGCCTCCGTCCCCGGCATGGGGGTTGAGCGAGAGGACGGCTATGCGCGGCGCCACCACCCCGAAATCGCGCTTCAACGAGTCGTTGAGCTGCATTATCCGGCGCACGATCGACTCCTTGTCGATCGCCGCAGCCACCTCCGACACGGGTATATGTATCGTCACGAGCCCCACGCGCAGCACGTCGCTGCACATTATCATCATCGCTTCGCCACCCGACACGGCCGCCAGAAACTCCGTGTGGCCGGTGTAGGGAAACGCCTCGCTGCGAATAGCATGCTTGTCGATCGGCGCCGTTACCAGTGCATCTATACGCCTGTTTTTCAGGTCATCCGCGGCACGCAAGAGAGCATCTGCCGCAGCACGGCCGCCCTCCTCGCTCTCCTGCCCGGGCGTTATCCGAAGCTCCTTCTGCCCGCACTCCACAAGATTGGCGCGTCCGGCCTGCGCATCGTCCGCCGTGCGGCATGCCACGAACTCGACGGGCTCCGTATCCTTCAACGTGCGGCGATAGTAAGCCGCCGCCGCCTGCGAACCGTAAACCACCGGCGTGCAGAGTTCGAGTATGCGCTGGTCCGACAATATTTTGAGGATCAACTCCCAGCCCACACCGTTGGTGTCGCCCTGAGTGATTCCTATCCTTAGTCTGTTATCCGTCATAACGTATACAATTCAATCCACAAATATATGAAACCGAACGGCCATTTACAATTATTGAGTCAAAAAAGTGACCCGTTCGGATCATATTCTCCGCACGAGCGCCCCAGCACATGCAGCATGCGGCATTACGACCGCCACGGATCCCGGCGCTTCCGCGTCGCAGCGACCGCCGCCGGGCATCCTCGTCCTACCCCCGCCTTACAACGGATATATCGCCATATCAAAAACATACCATAGCACCAACGGTAAACATGCCGCTGCGACGCATATAGTCGTAAGCTATCGTCAGGGCGATGCGTCCTATGCCGATGCCGCCGCCGAGCGACCCGCAGGCATCTATCGAGTGCGCACGCCGCAATCCGAAGTCGGCACCCAGACGCGAAATCATATATAGGTCTACATGCCCCACCTCCGGGAAACGCCACCTCAGCTCGACGAACAGCGGCACCATTAGCAGACGCTCGCGCCTATACCCCGCAGGCTCCGAATCGGAGGCCGCATCGTAGACGCTCTCCCTGCCCACAGCCAAGCCCGTGCCCGCCCCGACGAAGAGTATCCCGGCGAACGACTTGCCGTGGGATGTCATCAGACGTCCGACCGTTATGCGGTTGCCCGCACTGACACTCAGCGCAATGCACGCCGAATACCTATCCCGCACAACCACCGTATCGGCCGTCCTCCGGGCTCCGTGTGCAGCATCCGCCGCCGACAGCGACAACGCCGCCGCCACAACCGTCAAAAAATCTCTTAACCGCATACCGCCCGCAAATACAAAATCGGTGCAACACCCTCCCCCACAACCGCCCCAATAGGATCGACTTATACTATCGCGCGATTCGATAGCCTTTTTTGATATCGCATCTCAATACCCGCAGGCCATATAAGTTTTAATTATAAGATTTCAGAGCGGCATAGCGGCAGATATGGCCGTTCGGCAACACGATACCCGGCAGCAGAATGCCGCTTTTCACGAAACGAGCACAAATGAACACAACTCAATTTTTCGTCAAAAGGTGTTATTTGCAAGCCGCACGTGAAGAATGTGCCGATGGGTAGTACTGGTGTACGTCCCATTGGCGGGTTTGAGCGAGGCGCAGGAAATGGTGCCTTTTCACGAAAAAATCACCGGATTTTATATATAACAGCCGAACAAGGCTTCAAACGTATGCGGTTGACGGAACCCTTGGCGAGAGTGTATTTGTTACCGGGGCAGGTAGTTAATATCTCCTCGGCCGATGAGACGGATAGAGAGAAAGAGGCGGAGACGCTGCGGCGGGTGGGGTTGAGTGCGACGATATAACGTTCGCCGTCCTTCTGGCGCAGGTAGACCATGGGATAGGGACGGTCGGGGTCGCTCAGAAACTGCCATGTGCCGCCAGTACCGAGTGCAGGGGTCGACTTATGCAGGGCTATGAGCTGCTTGACATAGCTCAGCACAGAGGCGGGGTCGTCGATCTGCGCTGCGACGGTGGGACGTGCGGGCGACGGGTCGATAGGCAGGTAGAGGAGCTCGGGAGCGGCCGTAGAGAATCCGGCGTTGGGAGTCGAATCCCACTGCATCGGGGTGCGGCACGACGAGCGGTTGCGCGAGGAGAAGCTGCCCTCCTTGACGGGTGCATCCTCGATGTTGCGCATGCCGATCTCCTCGCCGTAGTAGACGATAGGCGTCCACGGCATAGTGAAGAAGAATGTGAGCATGGTCTTCAACTCGGCGGGCGTAGAGCGGTCGAAGCGGTTGAGACGCCAGATGTCGTGGCTGCATGTAGGCATGGCGGCGATGCCCTCGGTGTGGGCAGTCTCGCGAAGCATGGCCGTATAGTCGTCGACGAAGGTGCGGCAGCCGCCTCGTCCCTCGGGGTCGAAGTAGCAGGGCGTATGATCGCCGTTGTTGGCCGTCTGCGTGAAGAGCGTGCGATAGAGCTTGTTGCCACGGCCGTTGTGGATTATCAGGTCGATGTCGAAGCCGGCGTCGAGCGAGTACTGCGGCTGCGACCACTCCGACATGAGTATGCCCTCGGGGTACTTGGCCTCGAACCAGTCGAACAGATCGCTCCACAGACGGCGGATGCCCGTGTGCGCCTTGTCGTCGCCCTTGACCAGCGAGCCGGCCATGTCGACGCGGAAGCCGTCGGCACCCTTGTCCATCCAGAACGAGATGATGTTTTTGAGCTCCTCGCGCACGGCCGTCGGTCCCGGATCGTCGTAACCCTGCTGCCACGGCTTCGACGGATCGGGATTCGTGTAGCCGTAGTTGAGCGCAGGCTGTATGTCGTAGAAGTTCTTCATGTAGTAGCCGTCGCGCGGCAGGTCGTTGTCGACGAATTTCTTGTCGGGCTTGCCGCCCTGCTTGCCGGGCGTCCAGATGAAGTAGTCGCTATACTCGTTGCGCTCGGCCGACGACGAGGCTACGAACCACGGATGCTTGTCCGAGGTGTGTCCCGCCACCAGATCGAGACATACGCGCAGGCCGCGAGCGTGGGCGTCGGCTATGAGGCGTTCGAGCGCGGCATTGTCGCCGAAGCGGGGATCGACGCGGTAGAAGTCGGTGATGTCGTAACCGCCGTCTTCGAACTCGCTCTCGAACACGGGGCTGATCCATACGGTGTTGAACCCGACGCTGCGGATATAGTCGAGCTTGGAGCGTATGCCCTCGATATCGCCTATGCCGTCGCCGTCGCTGTCCATATAGGTCGAGGGGTAGATGTGGTAGACGACCGCATCGCGCAGCCATGCCGGAATGGGATGACGCGCCTCGGCCGAGAGGCCGATCGAAGCGGCCAGAATCAGCAATAAAAGTCTTTTCATGGTAATTATCCGTTTGTTAAGTAATTGGGTCGTATCATGCGACCGCTCCGCCCGCGCGGTCAGGCAGGGGCAGAGCGTCATTGCAGGGTAAGGATCAGCGTCGTCCGAGGCAGAGACGTGCCCGTCCGCCTCGGGGACGAAGACGGCCAGCGAGCAGCCGGCGCTAAATATGGTCGTCGCCGGTCGAGTAGCGCACGTCGTCGATATAGCGCTTGATGTTCTGCTCCTCCTCTCTGGGGCATATCAGCAGCACGTCGTCGGTATCGACCACGATATAGTCCTTCAAGCCGCTCACAACGGCTATCTTGCCCTCGGGCAGCGATATGAGCGAGTTGCGCGTGTCGTAGGCGAACACCTCGCCGCCCGGGCCGGCGTTGGCATAGCGGTCCTTGCGCGAATGCTGGTAGATCGATCCCCACGTGCCCACGTCGCTCCAACCGAAGTCGCCCGAGTGGACGTATACGTTGTCGGCCTTCTCCATGACTCCGTAGTCGATGGATATGGCCTTGCACTCCGAAAATACACGCTCGACGGCCTCGGCCTCGCTCTCCGTACCCAGATCGTCGGCAATCGACGAGAAGAGCGAAGCATGCTCGGGCAGATATCTTTCGAGCGCGGCCACGATGTTCGCGACCGTCCAGATGAAGATGCCGGCATTCCACAGGAACTCGCCGCACTGTACGAAGGTCTGCGCCAGTTCAAGATTGGGCTTCTCGGTAAAGCACTTGACCTTGCTGACCGGCTCGTCGCTCGAACGCTGGATGTAGCCGTAGCCCGTTTCGGGGCGGCTGGGGCGTATGCCCACCGTCATAAGCGCGTCTTTATTGGCAACGAAGTCGGCGCACTCGCCTATTATACGGCAGAACTCGTCGGTATCGAGCACCAGATGATCCGACGGGGTAACGATCATCGTCGCCTGCGGATTCTTCTTGCGCAGGGTATAGGCCGCATAAGCGATGCAGGGCGCCGTATTGCGTCCTATCGGCTCGCACAACACCTGCTCGGGCAAAAGCTCGGGAATATGTTCGAGAACCAAGTCGCGGTAGCGTCGGTTGGTCACCACAAGAAAATTCTCGGCCGGCACTATCTTCGCGAAGCGTTCGTAGGTGCAGCGAATGAATGATTTGCCGGTGGAGAGTATATCGAGGAACTGCTTGGGACGCGACTGGCGGCTCTTAGGCCAGAAACGCGAACCGATGCCGCCCGCCATAATCACGCAATACTTATTGTTATCCATTACCGTTCGGATGTTAAATAGGTTAAAATCTACACAAAGATAAATTTTTTTTGTAATTTTGCAAAATATTCCGATCGGCAGACAGAATGCGACGAGCCGATACCATATAATATTGTTATGAGAATAAGACTCTTTACATTCCCCAATATGCTGACGCTGGCCAACCTCCTGTCGGGTGCCGCCGCCATCGTCTTCGCATTGCAGTACCACGACTACACCACCTCCTTTATGCTGATAATAGCCTCGGCCATATTCGACTTCTTCGACGGCTTCGCGGCGCGCATGCTCGGACAGTCGTCGCCCATAGGCGTGCAGCTCGACTCGCTGGCCGACGACATATCGTTCGGTCTGGCGCCGTCGCTGGTGCTCTACGACGCCTATATCGCCACCACGTCCTACTATGCGATAGATGCGCAGATATCCGATGCGATGCGCTTCGGCGTGCTCATAATAGCTGCATTCTCGGCACTGCGTCTGGCTCGCTTCAACATCGACGACACGCAGCACACGGAGTTCCGCGGTCTGCCCACACCGGCCGCCACGCTGCTGTGCGTATCGCTGGCCGTGCTGTTCCAGCAGGGTCACATCGTCCTCTACCGCGAGCAGATCCTGCTCATAGCGCTTGCCGTCGCGTTGCTGCTGGTCAGCCCCATACGCATGTTCGCACTCAAATTCACGAGCTTCTCGCCTAAGGGCAACATGCTCAGATACGGTTTTCTCCTGACCTCGCTGCTGCTGATTATTTTCTGCACGACATACTCAGTAACGCTGATAATCGTTCTATATATCGTGGTATCCACCCTGCGCTGGATAGTCGGGCACTCGACCGAAGATAGAATCTGACGCAAAAACAAACGTCGCATGACCCGTAAACACAGGTTCATACTGCTCGCACTGGCCTTTCTGGCCTCGGCGGTCGTCTATCCGGCCTCGGTCGAGGCTCAGATAAGCGCCTCCGACATAGCGCGCGCGCAACGCGACGCACAACTCAACGGCACGGACTACAACGGCGGTTACGGCACCAATCCCTTCGAGAACCCCGAGGAGGAGAATCCCGATGCCGAGGTGCAGGACTCGACAAAGAAAAAGCGGCCGCGCCTGCCGCTCGAATCATACTATTTCACCGACTCGATACGCTCGCTCAGAAACTGGAAATGGTATATCGACCGCGACTTCAACCGCGTCAAGGTCGAGCCTCTCGACACCACGCTGGCCGACTGGCGCATCGATTACCCGTTCTACCGCCGCGGCGCGGGCGACATGGCGCTGGGCGGACTGGGACAGTCGACACAACCGGTCAACTGGTTCGAACGCCGGCAGTCGCCCGACTTCATCTTCGCACGCTCCTACGACGCATACACCGCCCGCACCGACAACGTGCCGTTCTACAACGGAAAGACGCCGCTGTCGAATCTGATGTATATCGAATCGGGACAGAAACGCTACCGCGAGGAGCACTTCGAGCTGGTGCACTCGCAGAACGTGTCGCCCTCGACATCGGCCAACATCAGCTACAAGGCGCGCAGCACCATGGGCAAGTACGAGTGGCAGCGCACGAAGAACCATGCCCTTTCGGTCGCATTCGCCCATACGGGCAAGCGCTACTCGGTGCATGCGGCCTACATGAACAACATGATCGACACGCGCGAAAACGGCGGCGTAGTCGGCGAGTGGGCCATAGTCGACACCACCTTCGAGATGCCGTCCGGCGTGCCTATGCGGCTGACCAACTCCGAGGCGCACAACAAGTATCGCAACAACGGCTTCTTCATCAAGCAGGCATACGCCATACCGCTGCAACGCGTGACCGAGTACGACTTCTCGCTGGCCGACCTGTCGGCCGTATATATCGGCCACCAGTTGGAGTACAACGCATGGACCAAGACCTACACCGATCTCAGGGCGACATATACCGACGAGCGCGGCGGAGGCGTCGACGAAAACGGCGACTACATACCCGTCACGCGCGAGTACTACGACAACTGGTATATCAACCCCTACTCTACGCGCGACTCGATAAGCGAGCGGCTGCTGTCGAACAAGATCTTCATACAGGCGCAGCCGTGGGACCGCAACGGCGCGGTGGGCACGCTCGACGGCGGCGTAGGCGTCGATCTGCACACCTACTCCCACTTCTCGCTCGAAAGCTACGCTTCGGGCAAGTTGCAGAAGACGCGCAAGACGAGCTGGTACGTCTACGGCTCGGTAAACGGCAAGATCAAACGATATGTCGACTGGCAGGCCGATGCCAAGTACTACCCGTCGGGATATCGGGGCTCGGACCTCTCCATAGGCGGAGAGATCACGCTGCGAGCCTTCATACGCGAACACCCCCTGATTCTCACCGGACGCTTCCGACAGGAGTTCCGGTCGCCGAGTTTCTGGCAGGAGAATCTATTCTCGAACCACTATGTGTGGTTCAACTCTTTTTCGAAAGAGAAAACGACTCGTTTCGAGGCGCGATTCTCGGTGCCCGACTATGCCCTCGAACTGGGGCTGTGGCAGGGCGTCATGAGCGACATGTTGTATTACGATTCGTCGAGCGACATCGCGCAGGCCTCCTCGGCCGTAAGCCTTACGAGTCTGTACGCCCGCAAGGATTTCCGCATAGCGGGACTCCACCTGGATCACAGGGCATTGGTACAATTCAGCTCCGATGAGCATGTTCTTCCCGTGCCGTTGCTCAGCGCCTTCGTATCGTACTACTACGATTTCTGGGCGGTGCGCGACGTGCTTCGTGTGCAGATAGGTCTGGACTGCCGCTACAATACATCGTATTACGCGCCCTCCTACAACCCCGCACTCTCGGTCTTTTTCAACCAACGCGACGTCTCGATAGGATCGTATCCCTACGTCGACGCGTTCATATCGGCCAAGTGGAAGCGCATGAGGATACTCTTGAAGTTCCAGCATCTGAACAACGGACTTTTCGGCAACCGCCAGTATTTCCAAGTGGCGCGCTACCCGCTCAATCCGTTCATGTTCAAGATGGGCATCTCGTGGTCGTTCTACGACTAAGGAGGGTATCGTACCGCATAGCAGCCCGCAAAGACAAACTCTATGCTTAAAAGAATTTCATTCCTTTTGGTTTCGGCCGTAACGCTTACGGCATTCGAAGCGACGGTAGACTATTCCGACCCTATGGTCGATCGCCTGCTGGCTATCGAGCAGAGCCTCGAACAGGCCGACGAGCCCTGCATCATCTCGCAGTACGACGCCGTCATGCGCAAGGTAGCCTCGGAGCAGGGGCATGACTGGCGGCTGATGAGCGCCATAGCTTACAGCGAATCGCGGTTCAGAGAGGGACTCGTGTCGCGCCGCGGTGCCGCAGGCATCATGCAGATACGCCCCGTGGTGGCACGTCACTTCAACATACCGGTCGAGATGATCGATGACCTCGAAACCAATATCCGTCTGGCAGGCATGCTCCTCTCCGAGCTGGATGCGATGCTCGGCATATCGGCCGATGCGTCGGCGAGCGACCGCCTGTGCATAATCCTCGCCGCCTACAATGCCGGCGTGGGACATGTGACGGACGCACGACGCCTTGCGCGCCTTCACGGCGAGAATCCCGATTCGTGGTCTACCGTGAGCCGCTACCTGGCTCTGAAAGCCCAGCCCGAATACTATCTCTCGGAGGCCGTGCGCAACGGCCGTTTCACGGGCAGCCGTCAGACCGACAAATACGTCGCCGGCGTCATGCGCAAGTACGGCCAGTATTGCGACATGGCCGTCTGAGAGCCCAAAGGCCGCACACGACAACATGCCGTCCGCAACGCCCGACACAGCCGTTGCGGACGGCTTCGTCTTTCGGCCAGACGGGACGAGCGGATATTTTTGAGCATAAGCCGCCGCAAGATTGGTCGATAGGTCGAATATTTTTGGAGAGATATCTCCAAATGATTTCTTTTGCCGAACCTTATCTTCAAGCCGAGGGCATAGCCGAATCGGTTCGGGCGATGCCGGGGCGAGGAAAAGGTCGAAAGAAAAATTCAAAGAATGGAGAGCCTGAATAAAATTACCGAGCCGGATCGCGAAGACGCACGCGCCAAGGTAGAGTCGATCGAAGAGGACTTCATACTGGCGCAGGAGCTGACCGTCGACGACAAAGAGCTCATAGAGGAGCTGTGCCGCTCCGACAACACCAAGATAATCGTCTGCCAGAGCGGAGCCGTAGAGCTGCGCATCGACATGCAGTGCACCACGATCGAGTCTCCGGCGATGATGATCCTCACTCCCGAGCGCAGGATCGAGCCGCTGTCGATAAGCCCCAACTTCGGTGCGATATTCATCTCGATGTCCGACCGCTTCATCGACATGCTCAACATAAACTCGCGGGCGCAGATGTTCATGACGCTGCGCAACAACCCCGTCATACAGTTCGATACGAACATCATGAGCGCCGTGGAGTCGTACCGCGAGCTGATAAGCCGCTCGCTGAGCCACACGCAGAACCCCTATCGCATGGAGGTCGTCGAGAACTTCACGCGGGCATTCTTCTACGCATGCGGGTTCTACTTCCACGAATTTGTCGGCAAACGCACTTCGACCTATCAGGACTCGATCGTCGAGAAATTCATCGTACTCGTGCGCGAGAACTATCGCATGCATCGCCGCATAGGCTTCTACGCCGACAAGCTCTGCATAACGCCCAAATATCTGTCGAAGGTAATCAAGCAGAGCAGCGGGCAGTCGGCCGTCGAATGGATCGACAGCTATGTGCTGCTCGAAGCCCGCGCCATGCTCAAATCCTCGCACATGACCATACAGCAGATCGCCGGAGAGCTCAACTTCCCCAACCAGTCATTCTTCGGCAAGTACTTCAAGCGCATGACGGGCATGTCGCCCAAAGAGTATCGCGAGGGGGGGGGTAAATCACGCCATGCAGGGCAGCGAGGCCGGCGCTGAGCAGGCAGCCGACGTCCGGATACTGCGCCTCGGCTACGGCATACGCCGCCCCGGCCGAAGTCGCGGCTAACGCCCTGCGACGGCATCCCGCAGCGCCTCGACGAAATCGGGATACTCGCGCCACAGCGGCTCGGTCTGCAACCACAGCTCGCGAGCCTCGGCCGCATGCGAGGGCGAGGACGACGATATGTCGGCCATGTATGCCTCATCGGCATCGTGACTCTGGGCAGTAAACTCCGCAAGATACTCCTTGAAGCTGCGCCGCATGGTTTGCAGCAAAGCCTCGTCGATGCGACGCTCGCGCCGCCATGCCGCCCACAGACGCACCACCGTCGCTGCGGCCGACCGCTCGCTCAGGTCGATCGACATCTCATCGAACAGCTCCCACTCCCCGGTGGCCGCATAGCATAACGCCAGCAGCTCCACCGCTCCGGTATGATCCTCGGGGTCGATGTCGAGTACCATTTCGAGCATGGCCTCCGACATCTCCAAATCGCCCAGCAGGAACTGGTCGACGGCCGCCGCTCGCACGATCTCTATGGCGGCTGCCGAGTTGCGGTGCTCCCACCTCAGCTCCGTCGCCTCCTCCTCGGGCAACAGCCCCGCTATATCCTGAAACGCATGGAAACGCTCGTTGCACGCCTCCGCAGTACGCCCCTCGGACAAAAGTGCATCGATCTTTTCGCTGCGGCGCACGAAGTCGTATCTGCCGCGGGCAACGATCTCGAAACGCTGGTCGAGGGTGGGTTTAAGCATCGAATCCCGATCCATTGTCATGTCTTATTCTGTTAATCATCAATATACTTATGGCAAGCGTCACGGCAGCTCCCGCTGCATATGCCGCCGTCGTGGCACCCATGCCGACGAACTGCGGCGAGACGAACACGAAGCTCGTGCAGACGAACGTCATGAATACCGCAGGCAGCAGCGCCACCCACAGCCCGCGCCGCATGCGCCTCAACCACGCCACGATCATCCACAGCGTAATTACCGACAGCGCCTGATTCGACCATGCGAAGTAACGCCATATAACGTCGAAGTCGATGAACGTCATGACGATGCCTATGGCGAAGAGCGGCACGCACACCCACAGCCGTTTGGCGACCGACCGCTGGTCGATGCCGAACATGTCCGAGACGATGAGCCGTGCCGAGCGGAACGCCGTGTCGCCCGATGTTATCGGCGCCACCACAACGCCCAATACGGCCAGCACGCCGCCGACCATGCCCAGCGTCGTATGCGATATCTCCGTGACCGCCCAGCCGGCATCGTTGCCGTGCGCGGCCAGTGCGGCGTTGAGACCGTCGGCACCGTGGAAAAAGGCCATGGCGACGGCTGCCCAGATAAGGGCAATTATCGACTCGGAGATCATGGCTCCGTAGAATACCGAGCGGCACTCGCGCTCGTTGCCCATGCAGCGCGCCATAAGCGGCGACTGAGTGGCGTGGAAACCCGATATAGCGCCGCAGGCTATGGTTATGAATAACGTAGGTATGATCGGCATCGCCGCTGCATCCGGACGGAAATTATGCAGCGTGGTCATCTCGGGCACCTCGTATCCGCCGAAGATCACCACACCGGCCAACGCCAGCGCCATTATGATGAGCGCAGCCCCGAACACCGGATAGGCGCGGCCGATGATCTTGTCTATGGGCATGAGCGTGGCCACGAAGTAGTAGACGACGATAACGCCCAGCCAGAGATACATCGACATGCCGGTCATGTCGGAGAGTATGGCTGCCGGCGAACGCAGGAATACCACGCCCACCAGTATCAGCAGCACCAGCGAGAACCACCTCAGCACGCGTCCCACGCCGCTGCCCAGATATATGGCCACCACCTCCGGCAGGCTCTTGCCGTCGTGCCGCAGGATGATGACGCCCGATATGTAATCGTGCATGGCTCCGAGAAATATACCGCCGAAGGTAATCCACAAAAAGGCCACCGGACCGAAACAGGCACCCATGACGGCACCGAATATCGGACCTATCCCGGCGATGTTGAGCAGCTGTATAAGGAACACGCGCCAGCGCGGCATGGGCATGTAATCCACTCCGTCATAGAGCTTTTCCGACGGAACGCGTGCCGCCGGATCGATGCGGCACACCTTGTCCAGATAGCGGCCGTATAGAAAGTAGGCTGCCACCAGCAACGAGAGACAAACAAAAAAAGTAGTCATTTCTGAAAAAAAATCGGGTTTTATAGTGCGAATTTAATAAATATTTACGATATTTGCACCGTCGATCATCGAATCGACCATTAGGTTGCCTTAATAGCTCAGTCGGTAGAGCACTTCATTCGTAATGAAGGGGTCGGGGGTTCGAGTCCCCCTCAAGGCTCCAAGGTATTCGACGACAAGCGATTGAGTTTCTCAATCGCTTTTTTTGTATCTTTTCCCCAGATGCCACCGCACAAGGCCGGCCTCTTTTCATACGATATATATACTTTTTCCGTCCGGGCGGATAGCGCAGCCCGGCAAGGCACTCCTCGCCTCCCGCGGCAAGGCCGACGCAGGGCAGGCGCATCCGCTCTCTATCCGCACCGCTTCCTCGATCGTACAAAATCGTCAGCTGAGGGTCAGGGCATTATCGGAGAGCCGATAATTTAACATAATAATAGATACGGAGCGCGCGTTATGATATTGAAAAATTTTAAAAAGTAACTGAGAAAACATGATGCAGACCAGGATTTCAAAGACGCTCGAAGCAATCATCGCACGCGTAACGTTTGATGTTTCGAAATCGAATACGAAGAGTTCTTACAAGGATCGTCTCGCATTGGAGATATTGCGCGAGGAGGGAGCCTTGGCCTACCAGATGCTTTCGACGAAGCTCAAAGACTGGGAGCTGTACCAGCTGCCTCAGAGGATCGAGCGCGAGATAGAGACGTCGCCCGAAGCCGAGCTCTCGTCGCCCGAGGAGTTCTACACATCTCTGTGCGAGCAGATGAAGGCCTCGACGCATGCGCGCAGCGTATCGACGGCGCATGCGCTTCGCTTCATCGCCTCGGACGCAGCGACCGCCACCTCGCGCATACTGGCCGAATTTGACATATCGGACGACATGCTCGACGAGGAGATCGCGCGCATAGGCTCCTCGTCGGACGACAACTCCGTCCGCATCGACATGCACGTCATAGACCTGAACCGAGAAGAGACCCGCCACACTCCGAACGCCTCACTGGACAAGTTCGGCGTGAATCTCACACGCTTGGCGCGCGAGGGACGGATCGACCCCGTCATAGGACGCACCGACGAGATCGACCGCGTGATACAGATCCTCTCGCGCCGCAAGAAGAACAACCCGATGCTTATCGGTGAGGCAGGAGTGGGTAAAAGCGCGATAGTCGAGGGACTCGCGCTGCGCATGGCTTCGGGCGACGTACCGTATACGATAGCGGGCAAGGAGCTCTATTCGCTGGACGTATCGTCGCTTGTGGCCGGCACGAAATTCCGCGGCGAGTTCGAGGAGCGCATGCAGCAGCTCATAGAGTCGCTCTCGAAGTCGCACGACACCATAATATTCATCGACGAGATACACACGATCGTCGGTGCAGGCTCGACGCAGGGCTCGCTCGACACGGCCAACATACTCAAACCGGCTCTGGCGCGCGGCGATCTGCAAACCATAGGAGCCACGACGCTCGACGAGTTCCGCGAGAACATCGAGAGCGACCCGGCACTCGAACGCCGGTTCCAGAAGGTCGTCATCGAGCCTACCACGGCCGAACAGACGCTCGACATACTGCGGCAGGTGGCACCCTACTACGAGCGTCACCACAAGGTGCGCTATACCGACGAGGCGCTCTGCGCCTGCGTAAAGCTCTCGGAGCGCTACATAACCGACCGCCACTTTCCCGACAAGGCGATCGACGTCATGGACGAAGCCGGCTCGCGCGTACATATAAGCGCCGCCCGCGAACCGCACGAGATACGCGAGTTGGAGGCGGCGCTGGCTGATGCGCGCAACCAGCGCCGCAAGGCCGTCGAGGCACTTATATACGAGAAGGCGGCAGCCGCACGGCTCAACGAGATAGCCATAAAGACCCGCATCGGGGAGCAGCGTGCCCAGTGGCGCCGCAACATGGAGAACAACCCGACCGAGGTGGGCGTCGAGCATATCGAGCGCGTCATACACTCCATGACGGGTATCCCCACCGAGCGCATCGAGACCGGCGAAATGGCACGTCTTCGCGGCCTGCAAGAGTATCTCTGCGAGCGCGTGATAGGACAGCAGGATGCCGTGCGTCATCTCTCGCAGGCCATACGCCGCTCGCGCGCCGGGCTGAAAGACGAACACCGTCCGATAGGCGTATTCCTCTTCGTCGGCCCCACGGGCGTAGGCAAGACCCTGCTGGCCAAAGAGATCGCCAAGTGGCTGTTCGACGATCGCCGCGGGTTGATACGCATCGACATGTCGGAGTACGGCGAGAAGCACAACGTGTCGCGTCTGATAGGCTCGCCTCCGGGATATGTCGGCTACGGCGAGGGCGGCCAGCTCTCGGAGGCGGTGCGCCGCCATCCCTACTCGGTAGTGCTGTTCGACGAGATCGAGAAGGCGCATCCCGACATCTTCAACACGATGTTGCAGATATTCGACGAGGGGCACCTGACCGACGGCAGCGGCCGGCGCGTCGACTTCCGCAACACGGTCATCATAATGACCTCCAACGTAGGCTCTCGCAACGCCGCGGCACGCATAGCGCAGGTTGGCTACCGGACCGAGTCGAAGAGCATTAACGAGCGCTCGGCACCGCAGACCGAATACGGCCGTGCGATGGACGAGTACTTCGCCCCGGAGTTCCTGAACCGTATCGACGACATCGTGGTATTCCGCCGGCTCGAAGCCGAAGATGTCGAGCGCATCGTCGATCTGGAACTCTCGACGATCCTGCGCCGCGCCCGCGACATGGGCTACAACGTCGAGATCACATCGCCGGCAAAGAGCCTGCTGGCCGAGCAGGGTTTCGACTCGCGCTACGGGGCGCGTGCGCTGCGACGCACGCTGCTCGACAAGGTGGAGGCGCCGCTGTCGACGATGATCGTCGAGGGACGGCTCTCCAAGGGCGACACCGTTGCTGTCGAGGCGCGCCGCGGCGAAGTGGCTCTGCGCATAGCCCGCAAAAGCCCGAAGGTGGCCTGACGGATCAATTTCGAGGCAATAAAAACCGCATCGTGAAAGATGCGGTTTTTGCGTTTGCCCTCTTTTATTGTTACCTTTGCCGCCATGCAATACTTCAAAAGACATATCGATTACTACAAACGCATCCTCACGCTGGCCATGCCCGTCGTCCTGGCGCAGGCAGGACAGCTTACCACGCAGTTCGCCGACACGGCCATGGTGGGACGCTTCGGCGGCGAGGATCCGCTGCCGCTGGCCGCAGTATCGCTCGGCAGCGCGCTCTTTCTGATAATTTATCTCGGGGCGCTGGGACTCGCGCTGGGCATCACGCCCATAATCGGCGAGCACTTCGCACGAGGCGACAAACGACGCGTGGCGCATCTGCTGCAAAACAGCATGCTCTACTGCACCGTGGTCGGCATCGCAGCCACCGCCGCGGCGCTGCTGGTAAGACCTCTGATGTGGTCGCTGAGCGATGTGCTGACGCCGCAGAACGGCACGCACGACATAGGCGACGTGGTAGCGCTGGCCGTGCCTTACTTCGACATGCTGACTTGGAGCATTCTGCCGCTGATGATCTTCCTGTCGTTCAAGCAGTTTCTCGAAGGCATAGGCAACACCTCGATCGCCATGTGGATCGTACTGGCCACCAATGCCCTGAACATACTGCTCAACTGGGTGTTCATCTTCGGACATCTGGGCGCCGAGCCTATGGGTGCCGAGGGTGCCGGTCTGGCCACGCTCATATCGCGCATAGCGCAGATGCTGTCGATAGCATGGATCGTCATGCGCAGCAGACGCTTCGCCGTCTACCGCAGCCACTTCGCGCGGCGGGTCCTGCGCTGGCAGCCCATACGCGAGATACTTCGCGTGGGCTACCCCACCGCCTTTCAGATGATGCTCGAAGCCAGCGCATTCATCACGACGACGATCCTCGCGCTCTCGTTCGGCGCCGTATCGTCGAGCGCGTTCCAGATAACGTTCAACATAGCCAACATAGCGTGGATGATAATCGTCGCCGTCGGGTCGGCCTCTACCATAGTCGTGTCGCACATCTACGGTTCGGGCGAGTTCGGCAGGCTGCGCCCCACCATACGCGCCACATTCCATATAGGTCTTGCGTGGAGCATCCTCATGGCCGCGATGTTCATCCTGCTCAGAGGCTCGATACCGGCGCTGTTCACAGACAACGAAGAGGTCATAGCACTGACGGGCTACCTGCTGATATACATATCCGTATATCAGATATCGGACGGCATACAGGGTCTTTCGATAAGCATCCTGAGAGGATTGCAGGACGTGAGGATCATCATGCCGATCGTGGTGGTGGCCTATGTCGTTCTGAACATCCCGATAGGCTATATGCTTGCGTTCCGCTTCGGCATGGGCCCCGTCGGCCTTGCGCTGGGTCTGGTCTTCGGACTTACGACGGCCGCCGTGCTTACCCTTCTGCGGGTGCGGCAGCAGATGCGCCGGCACGATGCCGCGGCACGACGAGTCTCGGCTCAGGGCAACGACCGATAACGGCCTGCCCCGGCCAAGGGCGCCGCGAGCGAGATAAATATCCGCTCGGGCTGAATATTATTCGAATTGTTTGCCTATGCAGGACAAAATTTCGCTATCTTCGCAAGCGAGAAACAGTATAACCCTCGAAGCATGAATGTCCGTATAGCCGAAGACTGGAAGCAGGTCATAGGAGAAGAGTTCGACAAACCCTATTTCGCCGAGCTGGCGCAGTTCGTCCGCGACGAATACTCGTCGCGCAGGATCTTTCCCGCAGGCCGCAACATATTCCGCGCATTCGACAAGTGCCCCTTCGACGATTTGAAGGTGGTCATCATAGGTCAGGACCCCTACCACGGCGAGGGTCAGGCCAACGGGCTCTGCTTCTCGGTGGGCGACGGAGTGCCGTTCCCGCCTTCGCTGCAAAACATCTTCAAGGAGGTGCACGACGATACGGGGGTACCCGTGCCGCAGAGCGGCAACCTCGACCGCTGGGCGGAGCAGGGCGTGCTGCTGCTGAACGCCGTGCTTACGGTGCGCGCACACGAAGCCGCCTCGCATGCCGGACGCGGCTGGGAGCAGTTTACCGACGCCGTGGTGCGAGCCATAAACCTGCACAAACGCAACGTAGTATATATGCTCTGGGGCAGCTATGCCCAGCGCAAGGGCTCGATAGCCGATGCGGCGCACAACTGCATTCTGCGCGCCGTACACCCCTCGCCGCTGTCGGTATATCGCGGATTCTTCGGCTGCCGCCACTTCTCGCAGGCAAACGCCTATCTCGAAAGTGTGGGAAAAAGCCCGATTGTGTGGTAGGCCGCAGATAATGTTTTGAAGATTACGAATTTTTGTATTAACTTTGCAGCTCCGATAAAGAAACGATAATTATGACAGGACAACTCCGATTTCTGCTTGTAGTTTGCGCTCTTATCCTTATCGCAAGCATCCCGTGGGGCCTGTGGTGCGCAGCGACAGGACAAATAATCAAGGCTGCCATATTAGCCGTCGTGGCTCTGGCGGCATTCATCGCTCTGATTATAGTCCGTCGCAATCTGACGTTCATACGCCAGATGAACCAGACCTTCGAGGACGACAACGTCACACCGCTTTAATCGTTCGCCGCCGCGCACCTTCTGCGTCCCGCACAGCCCTGACAAGAGGACTCTGCGCACGGCTTAACGAAAACGTCTTATGTCCGGCCGCCGCGTGCTGCCGGACATCATCGCTCCTTATATCGCCTCCTGCGCCGCGATCCGCTGCGATCGCCGGCACCAGAGGCGTATTCGATCCGAACGGCAAACCCTCTCCGACGACATATCCGCGCTGCGTCCGGCAGCATGCGCTATTGCGTATGCAGGCGGCAGGCGCCGCTCCGCCCGGTCGGGCGAGACCGCCACGTCATAAATATCGCAATCGGGGACAAAAAAAAGCGGCCGGAAGATCCGGCCGCGACTTTTTCGCATTGACGGCGATTACTTGCTGACGCGTCTCTCCTTGATACGCGCCTTCTTGCCGGTAAGGTTGCGCAGGTAGTAGATACGTGCGCGACGAACGACACCGTACTTGTTGACCTCGATCGAGTCGATATGGGGCGAGTAGAGCGGGAAAATACGCTCGACACCCACGCCGTTCGAGATCTTGCGGATCGTAAACATCTTGGTCTTGCCGCTACCCTTGATCTGGATAACCACACCGCGGAAGCTCTGCAAACGCTCCTTGTTACCCTCGACGATACGGTAGGTAACGGTAATCGTGTCACCGGCCTTGAACGACGGCACGTCGGCCTCGCTCTTGGTCCACATCTGCTCGTTGACGAGCTTGATCAATGCATCTTTGTTCATGTTGCAACAAATGTTAAATAATTATCGCTCAACATTATCGCTGTGCGGTCTCTACCATGGCGGCACCCTCGCCGCCAATCCCCGAAGCCTCGTCCGATCCTCTCCGCCCCGAAGAACAGACCGATCCGGCGACGCTTCGCCCCGATGCCGCACCCAATATAAGAGGTTGATACGGACTGCAAATATAGCGAAATAATCCGCCGCGACAAATTTTCCCGGCATTTTATCTCGACGACCCTACCGCTGCGCCGGCCGCCACGAAAAAAAGTCCACGGCCGGCATACGATCCCGAAGATTTATTTCGTAACTTTGTATGGGATTCACGTCGGCCGAGGTCGAAATATGCGGCCCGCTATTTGACGGTCGCGCATAGGCGCCCACGACGGTGCTCCGAAATATTTTAACGGACTTTACAATTACCATAATGAACAACAAGTATCAACTGCCGCGCGACGGCGGCCTTATCGAGGAGGCTGCGCCGCGGGACATAATCCACCGCCGCGAGAAGATACGCACGCAGGTGTTCGACAGCGAATACCGCGGCGTGCAGTATGTCGCCGACATCATCTGCCGCATGATACGCTCGCACGAGCAGAGCGCACCCGTCGACGACATGTTCGACGAGGGACGTCCGTTCGTGCTGGGTCTGACCACCGGACGCACGCCTCTGGGACTCTACCGCGAGCTGGTCAGACGCTACCGCGCCGGCGCCATCAGCTTCGCGGGTGTGGCCGTCTACTCGCTCGACGAGTTCTACCCCATAGCGCGCTCCGAGCAGCAGAGCCGCAACTACCGCATACACGAGGACTTCCTCAACCATATAGACATCCTCCCCGAAAACATCCATATCCCCGACGGCACCGTTTCGCTCGACCGCGTATCGGAGTACTGCGCCGCCTTCGACCAGGACGTACGCAATATCGACCTGATGATTATCGGCATGGGCGAGCAGGGGCAGATCGGCTTCAACGAGCCGGGATCGTACGTCAGATCGCACACGCGTCTGGTGGAGCTGACCCACAACTCGCGCAAGGTGCAGTCGTCGCTCTTCTTCGGGTTGGAGAATACGCCCAAAATGGCCATAACAATGGGACTCGACACGGTAATGCGCGCCGACAGGATAATCCTCATGGCTTGGGGCGAACAGAAGGCCGATGCCGTGCAGCGCGTGGTCGAGGGCGAGATAACCGACATGGTGCCGGCCTCGCACTTGCAGCAGCACCCCGACATAGAGGTTGTCATCGACGAGAATGCCGCCCGCCTGCTCACGCGCGAGCAGACGCCGTGGCTGGTAGGCCCCTGCCGCCGGACGCCCAAATTCATCCGCAAGGCCGTCGTATGGCTCTGCGGCGTCGTCGACAAGCCTATTCTGAAACTGACATATCTCGACTATATCGAAAACTCGCTGGGCGAGCTGCTCGAACGCACCGGCCAGACATACGACAGAATCAACATCGACGTATTCAACGATCTGCAACACACCATAACGGGCTGGCCGGGAGGCAAGCCTGACGCCGACGACTCGACACGGCCGGCACCGTCGCAACCCTATCCCAAGCGCGTGCTGATCTTCTCGCCCCACCCCGATGACGACGTGATATCTATGGGCGGCACGTTCATACGTCTTGTCGAGCAGGGCCACGACGTGCACGTGGCCTACGAGACGTCGGGCAACGTTGCCGTGCACGACGATGTGGTGGTGCAGAATGTCGACACGGCGCGCGAAATGGGCATGGGCGACCACAACGCCGAGATGCTCGCGCTGATCGCCTCGAAGCGGCGCGGCGAGCCGGAGCCCCGGCGCCTGCTCGACATCAAGGGCGCCATACGCCGTGCCGAGGCGCGTGCCGCGGTGCGCTCGTTCGGCCTGAACCCCGACACCAACGCCCACTTCCTGAACATGCCCTTCTACGAGACGGGCGGCATCAAGAAGGGGCAGCTGACCGATGCCGACATATCGCTCATCGTCGATCTGCTGCGCCGCATACGCCCCAACCAGATATATGCCGCCGGCGATCTGGCCGATCCGCACGGCACCCACCGCACCTGCATGGAGGCACTGTTGGAGGCTATCGACATCGTCCGCGACGACGACTGGATGACAGACTGCCACCTATGGCTCTATCGCGGCGCATGGATGGAGTGGGATCTCGGAATGGTCGATATGGCCGTACCGCTCTCGCCCGACGAGATGTTGAAAAAGCGCCACGCGATATACCGCCACCTATCGCAGAAGGACATAGTGCCGTTCCCGGGCAGCGACACGCGCGAATTCTGGCAGAGAGCCGAGGAGCGCACGCAGAACACAGCACGCCAGTACGACAAGCTGGGCATGGCCGAATATCAGGCCATAGAGGTGTTCGTAAGGATGTTCTGAAACAAGCCGCGGCATCCCGAGCAAAACTGCCGCCGGCCGGCCGACTTATACGCCGCCCGGTCGGCGTATGCGCGCCCCCGGATGCTTGACGCTATGTTTCGGCACAAGACCGCCGTGAAGACCGCCGCGCACACGAACGAAGCGGATATTGAAAATTATATAAAACAAAACATCGGATAATATGAGAGTAATAATCGAATCGTCGCCCGAGGATGTGGCACGACGCTCGGCAAGATACATAGTCGACCAGATAGCGAGCAAGGCGCGCTACACCTCGTCGCCCTTCGTGCTGGGCCTGCCTACCGGCTCCACGCCGCTGGACACCTATCGCGAGCTGATACGCCTGCACCGTGCGGGCGAAGTGTCGTTCGCCAATGTCGTGACATTCAACATGGACGAATATGTCGGGCTGCCCGCCGGCCACGAAGCGAGCTACCGCACCTTCATGCAGCGCAACTTCTTCGACCACGTGGACATACGTCCAGAGAATATCAACATACCCGACGGCAACGCCGCCGACCTCGAACATGAATGCGCCGACTACGAGCGCCGCATAGCCGAGGCCGGGGGCATCGATCTGTTCATGGGAGGCGTGGGCGAGGACGGGCACATAGCCTTCAACGAACCCTTCTCGTCGCTGGGCTCGCGCACGAGGGTCAAGACCCTGACTCCCGACACGCGTCAGGCCAATTCGCGATTCTTCGACGGCGACGCCGACAAGGTGCCGCACACGGCCATAACCGTAGGCGTGGGCACCGTGCTGTCTGCAAAACGCGTGATGATTCTGGCCACGGGGCTTCGCAAGGCGCGCGCAGTACGCCATGCCATAGAGGGCGGATACAACCACCAGTGGACCGTATCGGCCTTGCAGACGCATCCGTGCGGAATAATCGTCTGCGACGACGATGCGGCCCAGGAGCTGCGCGTAGGGACATACCGCTACTTCAAGGCCGTCGAGGCCGACAACGCAGGTCTGCGTTAAGGCCGGGCGTGATCCAAGACCGGGCGCATGCAATGCCGAGAGCGCCGGCGGCAGGATCGGCGGAGATACATCAACGAGACAGGGGCTTTCCGCATGGAAAGCCCCTGTCTCGCATATATGATCGACCTAACCTTACAGGCGCGCCTTGATCTTCTTCGACTCCTCCTCGTAGCCGGGCTTGTCGAGCAAGGCGAACATATTCTTCTTGTACGCCTCGACACCGGGCTGGTTGAAGGGATTGACACCCAGCAGATAGCCGCTTATGCCGCACGCCTTCTCGAAGAAGTAGAGCAGCTGGCCTATGGTGCGCTCGTCGATGCGCGCTATCTCGATGCGCATGTTGGGTACACCGCCGTCGACATGTGCTATTCTCACGCCTAACTCGGCCATGCGGTTGATCTCAGATATGCGCTTGCCGGCCAGGAAATTAAGTCCGTCGAGGTTATCCTCGTCGGCCTCGACGCGAACGGTATGTTTCGACTCCGCCACCGAGACGATCGTCTCGAACAGAGTGCGCTCGCCCTCCTGTATGTACTGTCCCATAGAGTGCAGATCGGCCGTGAGGGTCACGCTGGCGGGGAATATACCCTTGCCCTCCTTGCCCTCGCTCTCGCCGTAGAGCTGCTTCCACCACTCGGCGATGTAGAGCAGTTTAGGCTCGTAAGAGCCCAGAATCTCGATCTTCTTGCCGCTGTTGTAGATCTCGTTGCGCACGACGGCATAACGGGCGGCGGGGTTCTCGGCTATGGGGCGGTCGGCTCCGCACATACGCTCCATGTCGCGCGCACCCTCCACCAGAGCGCGGATGTCGATACCCGCCACGGCCAGCGGCAGCAGTCCTACGGGGGTAAGCACCGAGTAACGGCCGCCCACGTTGTCAGGAATGACGAACGTCGGGTAGCCCTCGTTGTCGGCCAGCGTCTTCAACGCGCCGCGCGACGAGTCGGTTATGGCCACGATGCGCTCGGCGGCCTCCTCTTTGCCGTAGCGGCGCTCCAACTCGGCCTTCAAAAGGCGGAATGCGATCGCAGGCTCGGTCGTAGTGCCCGACTTCGAGATCACGATGACGGCTATCGAGCGCTCGGCCGTAGCGGCAAGCAGCTCGTGGGTATAGTCCTCCGATATGTTCTGGCCGGCGAAGAGAATCGTCGGGTTGTCATGGTGGCGTTTGAGCGACTCGAACGAGTCGGTCATGGCTTCCAGCACGGCCTTGGCTCCCAGATACGAGCCGCCGATGCCTATGCAGATTACCGTATCGGCCTTGCCGCGCAGCTTGGCGGCCACGGACTCGATATCCGAGAGCTCTTTCTCGCCGATCGACGAGGGCAGCGAAACCCAGCCAAGGAAATCGTTGCCGGCGCCCTTGCCCGTATGCAGCAGCTCGTTGGCGCGTGCCGCACGTTCGAGCATCGCGTCTGTTACGGTGACGCCCGAATGATCGGCGTCGAATCTTATAAGTTCCATAGTATGATTGTTTATAGTTTGTGTGTATCAAATCAGCTCCGCCGTCAGCCGCGCCATGCTCTCGCGAGCCGGGGCTGCGGAATAGAGTACGTCGTACACCATGTCGGCTATGGGCATGGCCATAGCCTCGACTGCACCCACACGGCGTATGCAGTCGGCGGCGTAGTACCCCTCGGCGATCATCGTCATCTCGTTAAGAGCGCTCTTGACCGAGCATCCGCGGCCGATGAGATTGCCCAGACGGCGGTTGCGGCTCAACGGAGAGTAGCAGGTCACGAGCAGGTCGCCAAGATAGGCCGACGTCGCCGTATCGCGCTGCGACGCGGGTAGTTTGCGCTCCAAATAGTGCGCCATTTCGCGTGCGCAGTTGGCTATAAGGACGGCGAGGAAGTTATCTCCGTAACCCAGCCCCACGGCCATGCCCACGGCTATGGCGTAGACGTTTTTCAGAATGGCCGCATACTCGACGCCCAGCACGTCGCACGAATAGTTGCACCGCACGTAGTCGTTGGCCAGCATACCGCCCACGGCGCGCGCCCCCTCCGAATCGGTCGAAGCGACGGTCAGATACGACAGACGCCCTATGCCCACCTCCTCGGCATGCGACGGTCCGGTTACGACGGCCATATCCGATAGAGGCAGCGAGTACTGATCGCACATATACTCCACCACGGTCTTATAGTCGCCCGGTATGATGCCCTTGACGGCCGACACCACCCTCTTGCCGGCGAGCGGCACTGAGAGCGGCGCGAGAAAATCCTTCAAGAAGGCCGACGGCGTGGCCAGCACCACGGCCGAAGATGCGGCCACCACGGCGTTCAGATCGTTCGACGGAGCGATCAGCGAGCGGTCGATCCCGACATACGGCAGATACTTCGGATTGTGTCCCGTGGCACGGAGCGAGTCGAGCACGCGGTCGTTGCGGACATACCATTCGACACGGCGGCCGTTTACGGTCAGCGTCTTCACGATAGCCGTAGCCCAGCTTCCGTAACCTATTACAGCACAATTTTCCGAGTCGATGCGGTCGTATCCCATAGGCAAGAATTTTATTGGGCAAAAGTAGATAAATTTTGCCAAACTATTGCAATATGTCCATATCTTTTTCGTACCTTTGTCCGGTATACTTATTATAGAGACGTTTTCGGCACGGCCGCAGGCGCACCACGGCGGATCATGCTATGCTGTCGGGCGGCGTTTGGGTCATGACGACAATCAAATAACGATAATTCGCTATGGGCTTTTTTTCTTTGACACAGGAGTTGGCCATCGATTTGGGTACGGCCAATACGCTGATAATGCACAACGGCAAGGTTATGGTCGACGAGCCTTCGATCGTCGCGCTCGAAAAGCATACGGGCAAAGTGGTCGCCATAGGCCACAAGGCGCGCCAGATGCACGAGAAGACCAACCCCAACATCCAGACTATACGACCTCTTAAAGACGGTGTGATCGCCGACTTCAACGCCACCGAGCTGATGCTCCGCGGTCTGATAAAGAAGGTGCATGCGTCCAGCGGACTCTTCGCGCCGTCGCTGCGCATGATGATCTGCATCCCGTCGGGCTCGACCAACGTCGAGATACGCGCCGTGCGCGACTCGGCACAGCATGCGGGCGGCCGCGAGGTCTACCTCATATTCGAGCCCATGGCGGCGGCACTGGGTGCCGGTCTCGACGTCGAGGCGCCCGAGGGCAACCTCATAATCGACATCGGCGGCGGCACGTCGGAGATAGCCTGCATATCGCTGGGCGGCATCGTATGTTCGGAGTCGATCAACGTCGCCGGCGACGTCTTCACATCCGACATCCAGAACTACATACGTCAGCAACACAATATCCGCATCGGCGAACGCACGGCCGAGAAGATCAAGTGCGCGATCGGCGCGGCCGTCCCGGAGCTGGACGACGAGCCGGAGGACTTCGAGATCACGGGTCCCAACATGCTGACCTCTCTGCCGCAGAAAATAACACTAAATTACAGCGAGATAGCATACGCACTCGACAAATCGCTCGTCAAGCTCGACAACGCCCTGATGAAGGTGTTGGAGGATATGCCGCCCGAGCTTTACGCCGACGTTGTCAAGAACGGCATCTATCTGGCCGGCGGCGGTGCCCTGATAAAGGGTCTCGACCGGCGTCTGAGCGAGAAATCGGGTCTGCCCGTTCATGTAGCCGAAGATCCGCTGCGCGCCATTGCCCGCGGTACGGGTATCGCTTTGAAGAACATAGGCAGCTTCTCGTTCCTGATGAAATAACATCGCGGCAGATGCGCCGCGACCGCCGTCGGGCTTCGGCCGAACGACCGATCCGCACTGCGGCAATCGCTCGCCGGGTACCGACCCCGGACGCCATTACATTCGACAAAGGCCGATGTACAGACTCTTCGAGTTCATAAAACGCACGTATGTAGTGCTGCTGTTTCTGTTGTTGGAGGCGGTGGCACTGAATCGTTACGCCTCGTCGACGGCCTATACTCAGGCAAAGATACTCTCGCGCACGAGTGCCGTCACGGGGGCGGTCGACGGAGCCGTCAGCGGCGTCAAGCACTACTTCTCGCTGTCGGAGGAGAACCGGCTGCTTACGCGGCGTCTGGCCATGACCGAGGCGCGTCTGGCCGCCATGCGCGAATCGGAGCAGGGGGCGGCGATGCTCTCGATCGACGATCTGCTGCTGCCCGATACGCTCGTCCCCGAGTGGTCGCAATACCAGTTCCATACGGCACGCGTGGTAGCCTCGTCGACCGACAGGCCGCGCAACTTCGTCGTGCTGAACCGCGGCATCGCCGACGGCATACGCGAAGACATGGCCGTCGTGACGCCCGACATGAAACTCGTCGGCTACATCGTCTCCTGCTCGGAGCGGTATTCGGTCGTGCTGCCGCTGCTGAACACCACATTCCGCACGGGAGGACGTCTGGCCAGCGGCAACCACTACGGCTCGATATCGTGGGACGGACTGTCGCCCTACCGCATCACGCTGGGCGAGCTGTCGAAGTATGCCGACATCGACCGCGGCGTGCCGGTCATGGTCTACTCGGAGCGCTTCCCTGAGGGAATATTGGTAGGCTATGTCGAGGAGTATGCGCTCAACTCGGCACAGACGGCATATACGGCCACAGTATCCGTAGCGGCCGACATGTCGAGCCTTTACAACGTAATAATCATAGAGAACACGCACTACGGCGAGATCGAGGCTTTGATCGACGACGCCGACAAACGATTCTGATACCGGAGATGTACAGATACAGGTCATATATTTGGTTGTTCCTCATAGCCCTCTCGGCGCAGCTGTTCATCCTGAACAACCTGTCGCTCAGCATCTGGCTGCGTCCGATGATCTTCTCGGCCGCCGTACTTCTGCTGCCCGTCGAGTGGCGCACGGTGTGGGTGCTGGTCACGGCCGCCGCCGCAGGCTGGACGCTCGACATGGCCACCGGATGTCAGGGGCTGTATACCGCCTCGCTGCTGCCGCTGGCCATGGTGCGCGGCGCCATAGTGCGTCTGACAGCCAACCGCAGCGTCGAGCCGTCGGATCAGACCGAAGTACTGGTAAGCCTCAGCCGCAAGCAGCTGTTCATATATCTGGCCGCAGGCATCGTGCTTCACCACGCGATGTTCTTCTTTCTGGAAACCATGTCGTTTACGTTCTTCTGGCAGACTGCGGGTCGCATATTCGCCGGCAGCGCACTAGCCCTGGCACTCGTCTGGCCGGGGGCGGCATGGTTCATGTCCAACGAATCTTCGGGGCAATGAAATTCGAAAGGGCTTCGCTTCAACGCTATGCGACGCTGCGCTGGATAGTCGCGGCGGTATTCGTCGCGCTGGCGCTGCGTCTGTGCTACATCCAGCTGATCGACACCAAATACAAGGATCTGGCTACGTCGAACATCATCCGGCGCGTGGTGGAGTACCCCTCGCGCGGCGAGGTGCTCGACCGACGCGGCGAGTATCTGGTGCAGAGCCGCGAGTGCTACGACGTCATGGTCATCGCGGGCGAGATACCCCACGAGGGTTTCGACACGATGCGCATGGCGGCCATACTCGACATCACGCCCGAGCGTCTGCGCTCGCAGATCGACAAGGCGCGACGCTATCCGCGGGCGCCCTTTCTCGTGACCAACTATGTGCCGCAGCAGGCCAAGCTGGCATTCGACGAATGCTACTTCAAGGGGTTCTATACGGTATTCCGCACGGCGCGGCAATACCCCCGCAAGATCGGCGGAAACCTGCTGGGCTATGTCGGCGAGGTCAGCGAGCGCGACATCAAGCGCTGGCCCTACTATTCGGCCGGCGACTACATAGGCATCGGCGGCGTAGAGGCGGCATACGAGGTCGAACTTCGCGGCCGCAAGGGCGTCAAGGTCGAGACGACCGACACCCACGGCGCCGTCAAAGGCTCCTACATGGACGGTGCGTTCGACACGCTTCCGGTCAACGGGCGCAGGCTCATATCGACGATCGATGCCCGCCTGCAAGCCTTCGCCGAGGAGCTTATGGAGGGCAAGATCGGGGCTGTGGTAGCTATCGAGCCGTCGTCGGGCGAGATACTCGTCATGGCTTCGTCGCCTACATACGATCCCGACGAGCTGGTCGGCCGCCAGCGCGGCAACCACTACATGACCTTGCAGGAGAACGTGCGGCAGCCGCTGTTCAACCGTGCCGTCAAGTCGAAGTATCCGCCGGGATCGACATTCAAGCTGGTACAGGGGCTTATAGGCATGCAGGAGGGGGTGCTGCATTCGAGCGACCTGCACCCGTGCCACGAGGGCTTCGTGGTGGGCAAGCGCAAGGTCAAGTGCCACTCGCACCGCTCGCCGGTGGATCTGCGCGACGCCGTGGCCACATCGTGCAACGCATACTTCTGCTACGTATTCAAGGATATAATCACAAACCCCAAGTACGGCGGAGTGAGGCGCGGTCTGGAAGTGTGGCGCGAGTATGTCGAGAGCTTCGGCTTCGGCCGCACGCTCGACTCGGACTTCATAGGCGAGGGCGTGGGCAACGTACCCTCGACCGAGGACTACGACCGCATGTACAACGGGCGCTGGAACTGGGGTACGCCGATTTCGCTGTCGATAGGTCAGGGCGAAATGGGATGCACGCCGCTGCAAATGGCCAATCTCGCCGCCATAGTCGCCAACCGAGGATATTACTACATACCCCATATCGTCAAGCACATCGAGGGATGCGACTCGCTCGACGCACGCTTCTACCAGCGGCAGTACACCAAGGTCGACAGCCGCTACTTCGAACCGATAGTCGAGGGCATGTGGCGCGGAGTGAACGTGTGGGGCACCTCGCGCGGCGCCGAGCTGCCTGGATTCGACGTATGCGGCAAGACGGGTACGGCGCAGAACCCTCACGGCAAGGACCACTCGACATTCCTGTCGTTCGCACCGAAAGACAACCCGCGCATAGCCATATCGGTCTACGTCGAGAACGGAGGCTTCGGAGCCACCATCGCCCTGCCGATAGCCAGCCTTATCGAGGAGCTCTATCTGACCGACACGATACGCCGCCCCGAGATGCTGAGGTATGTCAAGGAGCACACGGTCTTTTACCCATATTACGACAAGCTCAATGCGAAGAAAAACCGGAAATAGCATGTTCGACTCCTCGTCCGAGGGGCTGTTCTACGGCATCGACCGCGTTGCGCTGCTGCTGTACGTCGCGCTGGTGGCAGTCGGCCTGGTCTGCATAACGGCAGCCTCCTACGACGAGCGCATCGACGACGTATTCTCCATGTCGCACTTCTACATGAAGCAGCTGATGTGGATCGGCATATCGTGGACCGTGGCTCTGGTGCTGCTGCTGATCGACCATAAGTATTTCCACATGTGGGCCTACCCTGCCTATATATTGGGTATCGCCTCGCTGGTGGCCGTGCTTCTGTTCGGCCGCGAGGTCAACGGCGCCAAGGCATGGTTCCAGTTGGGCGACGTGAGAATACAGCCCGTCGAGTTCGCTAAGATAGCCACAGCGCTCACGCTCGCGCGCGTGATGAGCGCATATTCGTTTTCGATATCGCGCCCGAGCGACATCGTCAAGGTCGCGGTGGTCATCATGCTGCCGCTGGGCATCATCATCTTGCAGAACGACACCGGCTCGGGCGTAGTGCTATGCTCGTTCCTGTTCGTGCTCTATCGCGAAGGTCTGAGCCGCGCGATATGTATGCCGCTGGTCTTGATCGTCTTCCTGTTCATCTTCTCGTTCATCTTGGAGCCGCTGGCACTCTTCCTCGTACTGCTCGCGGCACTGGTCGTATACAGCGCGGCACGCAGCGGCAGGTGGTCGGCGCACGTGCGCTTCATGGCCTTCACACTGCTCTGCTCGCTGCTCCTGTCCGTGGCTACGCCGCTGAGCGGATATGCCTCGCTGATGATCGTCTGCGGCGTCGAGGCCGCGGTGCTGATTATAGCCGCCGTGCAGAACAAGGCTTACGAGATATTGTGGCTTACGGCGATGTTCATCGGCTCCATGATATTCGTTCCGACGACCGACTACATATTCGACAACGTGCTCAAACCCCACCAGAGAGATCGTGTGCTTAGTTTCGTAGGCATGAAGAGCGACCCGCTGGGCATCGACTACAACGTCAACCAGTCGCAGATAGCCATAGGCTCGGGCGGCTTTGCGGGCAAGGGCTTCATGGAGGGGACGCAGATACGGTACAACTTCGTGCCGGAGAAGCACACCGACTTCATCTTCTGCACCTTGGGCGAAGAGTGGGGCTTCGTGGGGACGATAGCCGTACTGGGGCTGTTCATCGCTCTTATACTGCGCCTTATGAAGATGGGCGAGAGGATCAAGGAGCCTTTCGGGCGCATATACTGCTATTGCGTGGCTGCGATATTGCTGTTCCACGTCATGGTCAACGTCGGCATGACCATAGGTCTGATGCCCGTAATGGGTATCCCGCTGCCGCTTATGAGCTACGGCGGCTCGTCGCTGGTGGCCTTCACGATGTTGATCATAATAGCCATACGTCTCGACGCCTCGACACGTCAGGATGCCGCCAACATCTGAGCCGTCGCCTCGCAGAGCGGCCGGGAAGCTGACAGGAATTGTAAAACATAAATTTCTTAAATAACGTGATCTACCTTATCTATTTCATCGTGGCGTGGCTCGTGGTGCGCTTCTCGATCATGGCGTCGAACTATATCGACATGATCGACCGCTCGACACGACTCTCGGGCGCCTTTCTGGGCGGCGTGCTGCTCTCGGCCGTCACGTCGCTGCCCGAGCTGTTCACGAGCATCTCCGCAACCGTCTTTCTCGACAAGCCCGACCTGTGCATGGGCAACATTCTCGGCAGCGACCTTTTCAATGCGTCGATGCTGGGTGCGGTCGTGATGCTGTCGATACGCCGCTTCGGCCGCGTGCGCTGCTCGCGCAGCCATATAATAGTAGTGGCATACCTTATAATAATGTACGCCGTGCTGGGGCTGCGCCGCGCAGAGATCACGGCGTGGCGGCTCGGCTGGTTCGACGCAACGAGCCTGATAATACTGCTCCTATACATATTGTCGGTAAGACATCTGGCGGCCGAGAACGGCGAGCCCGCACAGGACGGGAGCGCAGACGACAAGCCGATCGCGCTGTCGCTCCGACAGATCGTCTTCCGCTTCGCGCTGTCGAGCGTAGGCATCATCGTGCTGAGCATCGCCATGACATACATCACAGACGAGATCGCCGACAGACTCTCGCTCGGCGCGGGGCTGGCCGGCGCGCTCTTTCTGGGCATAGCCACATCGCTGCCCGAAGTGACGTCGACAATTGCGCTGTTCCGCATACGCAACTACGACATCGCCGTGGGCAACATCATAGGCAGCAACGTATTCAACTTCTTCGTGCTGGCCGTGGCCGACCTGGTGTCGGCAGGCACGGGCGTCTACGGCTTCGCCGACGGCAAGGTGCAGGGGCTTCTGATGTTCGGCTCGCTGGCCATGCCGCTGCTGGCCTTGATGCTCATGAGCAGCCGTCCTATGTTCCGGTTCGCATGCGCGGCCGCGGCCGCAGCCTGCTACATAGGCTTCCTTCTGGGATGACACACGGAAAGGAAGATGACCGGATTTTTTAGTTACGCCGATTTTTAGTATATTCGCATTCGTTAAACCGGATTGAATGATGCAGAACGAACGATTGATATTTCTGACCAACGACGACGGGTACATGTCGAAGGGTTTCCGCGCGGCTATCGAGGTGGCGCGCAGTTTCGGACACGTGATAGCCATTGCCCCCGACCGCGTGCAGAGCGGTATGAGTCAGGCCATAACCATATCGACACCGCTGTTCCTGCGGCAGGTCGAATCGACCGACGATGTGGAGATATACTCCTTCTCGGGGACACCGGTCGACTGCGTGAAGGTGGCGTTCGACCACTTCTTGCAGGAGCGCAAGATCGATCTGGTGCTGTCGGGCATCAACCACGGCTCCAATGCCGCCGTCAATGTCATGTACTCCGGTACTATGGGTGCGGCTATCGAGGGCAGCTTCTACGGCATCCCGGCCGTGGGGCTGTCGCTGGACGACCACTCGGCCGAGGCCGACTTCGAAGCGGCCGTCGAGTACGGACGCCGCATCGTCGCCGCCGTGCTGGATGCCGCCGCGACGCTGCCGCGACCGCTGTGTCTGAATGTCAACGTACCGGCCATACCCCTCGGCGAGATACGCGGCATAAAGCCCTGCCGCCAGACCAAGGGTTTCTGGCGCGAGGACTTCTACCGCCGGCAGGACCCCCACGGACGCGACTACTTCTGGCTGACGGGCAAGTTCAACAACGCAGAGCCCGACGCCGAGGACAGCGACGAGTGGGCACTCGCGCACGGCTATGTGGCCGTAGTTCCGGTTCAGGTCGACATGACCGACTACCGCATGCTCTCGGCGCTGCCCGACATATTGCCCTAACACCCAAAAGCCGACACGATGACTACGATCGAAATAATGCTCGTGATAGCCATAATCTTGCAGACGGTGGCTACGGTAATCTCGATACTTCTTATCAACCAGACCAAGTTCAACGTGCTGTGGATATGCTGCATCGTGGGCTTCACGCTGCTCACGGCCGAGCGCGTATGCCAGCTGCTGGCCTACGACAATGTGGACGTGCCGCCGCAGACGTTCATCTGGCTGGGCATAATCATCTCGTTCTGCTTCTCCGTAGGACTGCTCTTCGCAAATGTCCTGATAAGGTACATTGACCGCATAAACCATAACCGCCGGCTGCTCGAAAACCGGCTCATGACGGCCGTGCTGCGCACCGAGGAGCGGTCGCGCGCCGACTTCTCGCGCGAGCTGCACGACGGTCTGGGCCCGCTGCTCTCGTCGGCCAAGATGTCGCTTTCGGCGCTCTCGACCGAGAAGGGCGGCGATAGCCGCGCTCTGATCGACAATACGATGTATGTCATAGACGAGGCCATACGCTCGCTCAGGGAGATATCCAACAACCTTTCGCCCCACGTGCTCAATAACTTCGGTCTTGCGCGCGGCATACAGAATTTCATCGACAAGAGCTGCGCCATGCACTCGACGGCTATCGAGTTCAAGACCAACCTGCGCACCGAACGCTTCGACTCGAACATCGAAGTCATACTATACCGCGTCGTATGCGAGCTTATCAACAACTCGCTCAAACACTCGGGATGCTCGCGCATCGAGCTGGCGCTCATCCTCTGCGGCGACGTGCTGCAACTCGACTTCTCGGACAACGGACGCGGATTCTCTCCGCGCGAGATGATGGACTGCGGCATGGGACTGTCGAACATCAATTCGCGCATAGGCTCGCTCAACGGTTCGTTCGACATCGAGAGCCGCGACGGCGAGGGCATGCACGCACGCGTGAAGGTCAATATCGACAGCGCGATCATTCTCACTGTGCCGCGTCGTCGCGACAAGATCAAAAACCGTAAGTAACAATGGAACGCATAAGACTGGCACTGGTCGACGACCATACTCTGTTCCGCAGCGGTCTGCGCGGACTGCTCTCGCGCCAAGAAGGCTTCGAAGTGGTGGCCGACATGGGCAGCGGCGAGGAGTTTCTGGCCGCTCTGCCGACACTGGCCGTCGATGTCGTCTTCATGGATATATCGATGCCCGGCATCGATGGCGGCGAGACTTCGCGCAGAGCTTTGGCCATGCGTCCCGAGCTGAGGATAATAACGTTGTCGATGTACGGCGACGAGCAGTACTACACGCGCATGATGGAGTGCGGCGCATCGGGCTTTCTTTTGAAGGACTCCGACATAGCCGACGTGGTTGCCGCGGTGGAGACGGTATATGCCGGAGACAGCTATTTCAGCCGCACGCTGCTCGACTCGCTGGCCGGACGCATGCACTCGGTCGCCGTATGCGAGGACGAGGAGAGTCTGTCGGCACGCGAGATCGAGATACTCGCCTGCGTATGTCAGGGCTTGTCCAACCAGCAGATCGCCGACCGCCTCTTCATATCGAAGCGCACGGTCGACAAGCACCGCGCCAACATCCTCGAAAAGACCGGATGCCGCAATACGGCCGATCTGGTGGTATATGCGATCAAAAACAAACTCGTGGAGATCTGACCGGCACCTCGTCCGCGACGTCCGCTCTTTCGACATCGCCGGCCGGAACGACATAGGCTGCCGTTGACCGCAGCACAACGCCCCGCAGTCGGAACTCGCAGGCAAACATATTCTAAATAAAAACCCGACGAGAATTACTCCCCATCGGGCCGACTGTGAGCAAGTGTTCTGCCTCGGTCGGATCAAAAAAGTATGTTTCGTATAACGCAGGTATTTTCATAAGAAAACCCAAACGAGACCACCCTGCGCCATAACCTATTATATTCAGACCCATAAAACGGCCGCTCCGAACCGTGCTTCCCGCATTCCGGAATATCCCACCGCAGGCAAGGCCGAGGCGATATCCATACACCTACCCCCAGCCTCGCATAGTTCCGGACACCTTCCGTTCCGCACCGGCTCGACGAGAACGATTCCTGCCGGGGGGGGGCAGTTTTCAAGCCTCGACATAGTCCGCTCGCGGTTTATGCTCCCGCCCGACGGAAAATATCGAACCGCTTCCGGCATCCTATCTACCCCAGCGCTGGCCGAACGGTTTTTCTGCATCAAGCCCGTCTTAACGAGACTCCATGTCCAACACCTTTTCTGCCGCAGCGCTGCCCGAACGGTTTTTCTGCATCAAGCCCGTCTTGACAGCTACTCCATACCGAGCATCTTTTCTACCCAGCGCTGCCAGAGCGTATTCGATTCCGCACCGGCTTGCAAATAAAATTTCTTCTCGACACCTTTCGTCCAGCTCGGTGCAGACCTGACATATCAGGCTATGAATCCTATCCGGCGGTAACATGCCCTTCGGACACCGCTGCCATGGCTCGGCGCAGTCCGCCGGCGGATCCGGCCCTCGGTTCCATGAAATATCGACATCCGCACGGCTACAAGAGCTGCCGGGCACCCGATGATGATATTCCTAAGCCATGAAAGCAATCGACGCCCCTGCATTACATCCGATCCGACGTTCGGCTCGCATGCGAGCTATCCGCCGCCTGCATATTATTGCGAAACGCTGTTGCAAATAATAATATGCCTGATCAGACCGGATCAATGAAAAAGTGTGGAGCCGAATCGTTTACTTGCCAGTGGCTCTGGAATGCCTGCGTGAAATAAACAATGCCCCACACCGATGATATCATGTATATATACATGACAATCGGCAGAGTGCCTGCTTACCTTCACGCGTCGAAAGTTCCAGATTTCTGGCAAAGTTAAAGCTAAAACACCTCTATCAATTATGCCATTCCCTTATCAAAGGGACTTCACAAAGATATGTAATGTTTTTGTAAAAAGCAACTCTTAGGGGGCATTGCAAAAGCAAATATCCTAAATTATATTGAGATATGCAATAAAATAGTCGACATAAATACACTCTCGGCGGCGAAAAGATCTTTTTTTGAAAAATATATGCAACTTATTAATCCAAAGTTGTATAGATAATTTTCGACTGCCCGGTTGCGGAAGATCGGACCTACGGCAGGGCACAGCCTCCGGCAACCGGACAGTTCCGTTTTCCGACATCGCGGCCTGCGCAGCGCCCTCTCGCCGCCCGCTGCCGTCGCGACGAGACAGGCATTACATCGCAGCGGCACGGCCGCAGCGTCCGAGCCGGCGCCGCATCTTGTGCCGCATGCTGATAACGAGCTTAAAACGCTGCATGAAATTGCGGTTTTTAATAATATTTAGTATCTTTGTGCGGTTTTTGAGAATCACTCCTTTCAAGGGAATTTTACAAACATCATAAATTTATCGCATTATGGTATCTTACAAAGAGTTGGGTCTTGTGAACACCAAAGAGATGTTCAAGAAGGCCATTGACGGAGGTTACGCGATTCCGGCATTCAATTTCAACAACATGGAGCAGTTGCAGGCGATCATCATGGCTTCGGCCGAGACCAAGTCGCCCGTGATTCTGCAAGTATCGAAGGGTGCGCGCAACTACGCCAACCAGACGCTGCTGCGCTACATGGCCGAGGGTGCCGTCGAGTATGCCAAGGAGCTGGGCTGGGAGAAGCCGCAGATCGTCCTGCATCTCGACCACGGCGACAGCTTCGAGCTGTGCAAGAGCTGCGTCGACATGGGCTTCTCGTCGGTAATGATCGACGGTTCGGCCCTGCCCTATGACGAGAATGTCGCCCTCACGCGCAAGGTCGTCGAGTATGCCCACCAGTACGACGTCACGGTCGAGGGCGAGCTGGGCGTGCTGGCCGGTGTCGAGGACGAGGTAGCTTCCGAGGTAAGCCACTATACCAAGCCCGAAGAGGTCGTGGACTTCGTTACCAAGACCGGCGTCGACTCGCTGGCGATCTCTATCGGCACGTCGCACGGCGCATTCAAGTTCACGCCCGAGCAGTGCACCGTAGATCCCCAGACCGGCCGTCTGGTACCGCCGCCTCTGGCATTCGACGTACTGGCCGCAATCGAGAAGGAGCTGCCCGGCTTCCCGATCGTTCTGCACGGCTCGTCGTCGGTTCCCCAGGAGGAGGTCGAGACGATCAACAAGTACGGAGGTGCGTTGAAGGCCGCCGTCGGCATCCCCGAGGAGCAGCTTCGTCAGGCCGCCAAGAGCGCCGTATGCAAGATCAACATTGACTCCGACCTGCGTCTGACCATGACCGGCACCGTCCGTCAGTATTTTGACGAGCATCCCGACCACTTCGACCCCCGTCAGTATCTCAAGCCCGCCCGGGCCAACATCAAGGAGACCGTTCGCCACAAGCTGGTGGACGTGCTGGGTTGCGCCGGCAAGGCCTGAATCACTCACGATGAAAAGGGAGCGCTTTAAGCGCTCCCTTTTTCTGCACCGAAAAAGCGAGGACAGGACACAGACGAGGGACTATACTTTGAGACAAGGAGTTGATTATGATGGATTGGCTGGAGCATTGGAACAAGGCGCTGGACTATCTGGAGGAAAACCTGGACGGGGAGATCAGCCTGGAGGAGCTGGGACGGCTGGCCGGCTGTTCCCCCTATCACTTTCAGCGGATGTTCTCCTATCTGGCCGGCGTACCCCTGAAGGAGTATATCCGCCGGCGGCGCATGACCAGGGCCGCGGCGGACCTGCGGGCGGGGGATAAGGTACTGGACGTGGCCTTGCGCTACGGCTACGACTCGCCCACTGCCTTCAACCGGGCCTTCCAGGCGGTCCACGGTTTGGCCCCATCCCTTGCAAAACAAGATGGGGTAAAGTTAAAAGCCTTTCCACGTATCCGCTTCAAATTTGCACTCAAAGGAGACACTGAAATGGAATACCAGATCGTAAGTCGGGGAGAATTCCGCATTGTCGGATTCCGCACACCTCTCGCAATGGACTCGGAGGAGAGTTTTCAGATGGTGCCCCGGTTCTGGGCAGAGGTAGGGCAGAGGGTCGGAGCGCTGATCCCACTGATAGACCCTGAGATACCAGGAGTGTTAGGGGTAAGTACTTGTCACCGGGATGAAGAAAACTACTACTATATCGCGGTGGCCTCCAATGCGCCGGCTCCGGAGGGGACCCACGCGTGGACGGTGCCCGCCGCCACCTGGGCGGTGTTCTCCGGTACGGGACAGCAGCCCACTGCCATCCAGGAGCTGCAGAAGCGGATTGTCTCCGAGTGGCTGCCCAATTCGGGTTACGAGTGGTCCCAGGCCCCGGACGTGGAGGTCTATCAGAGCGAGCCGGGTGCGGAGGAACAGCGGTTTCAGGTCTGGCTGCCCATTCAAAAGCAAACGGTAAATAAAAGCTAGTTTTTGTTGACCGAACAGCTCTGTGGAGGTCCTTCTACAGGGCTGGTTTGCGCTATGTTAAGTTTGGTTGACAGATTTCCAGGGGCTTTTGGTTGACGCCGCGGGGGAGAACCTGCTATTGTAGGGGCAGACAAGGAGGGTTTTATTATGAACTTTGCGGAGCACTTAATGACTTTGCGCCGCCAGCGTGGCTGGTCCCAGGAGGAGCTGGGCGACCAAATCGGCGTCACCCGTCAGACGGTGTCCAAATGGGAGATGGGGCAGAGCACCCCAGAGTTGGAGAAGCTGGTGGAGCTGTCCCGGCTGTTTGGGATGTCTATCGACCAATTGGTGGGCCTGAAGGAAACGGACGGGGAGGGAGTGGATTCCTCGTACCGCCATGCTCAATCTAAGGTACGACCACTGGGCGTATACTATGAATACATCAGCCCTATAAAGGTATTTGGCCTGCCGCTGATTCATGTCCGCTTAGGTTACGGGCCCCGGCTGGCTAAGGGAATCATCGCCATTGGCAACTGCGCGGTGGGGGTGGTGGCCCTGGGCAGCTGCTCCCTGGGACTGCTTTCCTTTGGAGGGCTCAGTCTGGGGCTGCTGTTTGCGCTGGGCGGCGTCAGCTTTGGACTGGCGGCTCTGGGCGGACTGGCCGTTGGAGGCTTTGCAGTGGGCGGATGCGCGGTAGGACAGTGGCTTGCCATCGGCGGCGGGGCCTTTTCCAACTACCTGGCCATCGGCGGCGGGGCTTGGTCAGGAGGGCTTGCCATCGGCGGCTCAGCCTATGGACACATTGCCATCGGCACGAATGAGGCATCTGGCTGGTTTCCCATACTGCCGGAGGACAGATATACAATGGAGGAGGCTTGGGGGCTGGTCAAAGCACAGTTCCCCCACATGTGGGGCTGGGTCAAAGGCGTGATTCAGTGGGCGCTGGGCTAAAACCTTCTGGCGAAGCCGCACTTCCGGCACAGGGGCTCCCGGGCCTGTCCCTGAGAAAAGCCGTCATACACCGCCCGGGCCCGGGGGGTGTCCAGAATTTCCTCCAAGCTGTTCTGAAACAGATTGCCCAGCGGGATATCGCCCTCGTGGTCCAGGCAGCAAGGAACCACCGTCCCGTCCACCAGCACCCCCACCTGGTCCCGAAGTCCGTAGCAGAAGGTGGGAGCCTGTCCAGCGCTGGCGGACAGGTCGGGCCAGTCGAACCGTTCGCCCCACTCCAAAAAGACGTTAGGGGCGAGAGTGGTCCCCCGCCGGCCCTCGGTCCAGGGGGGAGAGAATGTCATCTCCAGCGCGGCCAGGATATCCCCATTCAGGCGGTTGTACCCGTGGGCCTCTCCCAGGTTCCACAGCCGCAGAGCGCACTTTTTTCCAGCCTCCCCGGCCGCCTTGGCGAAGGAGAGACATCCGGTCAGGTAGTCCGTCAGCCCTTCCCTCTGGCTGCCCTCGAAGGAGTGGAGGGAGACGCTCACCTTTTTCACCGCCGGGCTGGACAGCAGCAGGTTTTGCCGCCGTCCCAGCAGTGTGCCGTTGGTGGTGAGCATGACATGAAAGCCCAGCTCTTCCGCCTGGGCCAGGATCGCGTCCAGCCGGGGGTGGAGCAGAGGCTCCCCCATGAGATGGAGATAGAGGTACTGCGTATGGGGCCGCAGCTTGGCGGCCAGGGTATGGAAGTCCTCCGGGGACAGAAACGAGGCCGGCTTGCGGGTGCCTGGGCAGAATGCACAGGACAGGTTGCAGACGTTAGTAATCTCCAGATAGGCCTTGCGAAGGGTCCTCACCGGCCCCGCCCCCTTTCTCACCCCATCCTACCACGGGGGCGGGGTCAGGTCAACGGTTTACCCCCAAAATGTGCAGGAAGCGCACCGCCTGAACAGGATAGGTGGACAGGGGGCGGTAGTCTGCGTCGTCGGAGTGGGCGGCCACCAGGATATTTTCCGGAAGCGCTGGTCCTTTTACCGCCACCACCACCGGGTTGTGGGAGAAAATCCCGCCGGCAAAGCTGATCTGGACGAAGTCGCCGGGCTGGACCTCGTCTATGGAGACCTCCGCGCCCACAGGGCCGGGACTCTGTTTGCTCCGGATGAGAAAGTTGTAAAAGAAGGGGACGCCGGTCCAGGCGGGAGCCCGGTTGTACTGGCTGTTGTAGTACCAGCCGAAGGTGGGGGTGTAGTTCATTATCCCGGAGCCGGCGTAGAGGCACTGGGAGGCGAAATTGGTGCAGTCGCCCCCGAGGGCGTTGAAGTTGTAAAAGTCCGGGTTCCGGTGGTAGGCCCAGCGGTGGGCGTAAGCCACCGCCGCCTCCCGGCCATAGGGGCGCAGCGTCATAACAGGACCTCCTTTTTTCCATGCTACGCGGAGGCGCCGGAAGACGTGACTGATTTTTTGTAAGATCGCCTTGGGGCGGTCTTTTTGTCTGTCATTTCCCGCCGAACCGGCAGGCCCGGGCGGACCTTGAAAATTTTATCAAAAATAGGGCTTTTCTTTTTGTATATTCATGTATATAATACTCTAGGAAGTTTATGGACCAAAATTAGGAGGCCGTACCTATGACAAGAAGCAGTGCGAGAGAGATCGCCGTTCATATTATTTTTGCTCTGGGCTTTGACACCCGCAGCGCCCAGGAGATTTTGGACGCGGAGCTGACCCGGGAGCGCTTTCAGGAGCTGGCGGAGGAGCTGCCTCTTTACGCCCAGTTTCCCAACGAGAAGCAGGAGCAGTACATACGGCAGCTGGTTCAGGGGGTATTCGCCCACGGTCCGGAGCTGGACGACTTTATCGGCCGCTATTCGGTGGGCTGGGCCTTCGCCCGTATTCCCCGTATGGCGGCGGCGGTGATGCGCACCGCCATGTATGAGGTGCTCTATATGCCGGGCATTCCCAACGCCGCTGCCATTAACGAGGCGGTGGAGATTGCCAAAAAGTACGAGCCGGCGGAGGTGGTGTCCTTTGTCAACGGCATTCTGGGCACCTTTGTCCGCGCGGAGTTTGAGGACACCCCGCCCAAGCCGGAGAAAAAAGCCCCGGAGGGGGAGGAGTAATGCAGGTTTTAGGGCTGGACACCAGCAACTATACCACCTCGGCCGCCCTCTTTGACGGGGAGAGGGGGCGGAATATTGGCCGTCTGCTGGATGTGCGCCCCGGAGAGCTGGGCCTGCGGCAGAGCGATGCCCTGTTCCAGCATGTGAAGCGCCTGCCCTTGCTGCTGGAGGAGCTGCTGGGGGGGAGGCAAGGCGGCGTTCAGGCCGTGGGAGCGTCCACCTGTCCAAGAGCGGTGGAGGGTTCCTATATGCCCTGTTTTTTGGCGGGCGAGGGCCAGGGCCGGGGGATTGCCGCAGCTCTGGGAGGACCCTTTTACTCCCACTCCCACCAGCAGGGG
>OFGH01000298.1_pt1 | contig 48896 bp, 43 predicted proteins | sample 1521721 | NCBI WGS metagenome assembly OFGH01 (sample SAMEA3504132, study PRJEB24116) | mouse gut metagenome | biome: mouse gut; feature: mouse-associated habitat; material: faeces | place: Denmark | collected 2011
CTTCAGTTAGGAGGCGGATTACCCGCAACACTTATAAATCTGGGCAGGCTCGGAATAGAGGCAAAAATAGCAACCGAGCTTGGAAATGATATTTTTTCTGAATTTGCAAAATCAAAATTCACTGAAAATAAAGTACAGCCGATTAATCTATATAAGGGAAATCAGATTCCGCTTAATATTACCTCGGCAATAATTCTGAAAAACGACAGAAGCTTTATTACATACGGCAAAGGAAGCATTGAACCTGACAGCAAAGCAAAGGAAGAATTTTACAGTATTGCCAGAGGTGCAAAGGTGTGCCTTATGGCGCCCGGCGGTTTTGTTGAGGTTTATAAAAAACTAAAATCAGAAGGCACTGTAATGGTGCTTGATATGGGTTGGGACGAGGAGCTCACATTTGAAAAATATGATGAGCTGCTTACCATAGCAGACTATTTCACACCTAATCAAAAGGAAGCTTTAAAAATAACAGGCTGCAGCAATGCAAAGGATGCAGCATATGCACTGAAAAAATATTTTGATAAGGTTGTTGTTAAGGTAGACAAAGACGGCTGCATAGGAATAGACGAAGATGATTATTTCTTCTGCCCAAGCCTTGAGCAGTTCAAAAATGTTGACAGCACGGGAGCAGGAGATGCCTTTCTTGCCGGCTTTGTTTATGGACTATTTCACGATTATCCGCTTAAGGACTGTATTAAATTCGGCAATATAACAGGCGGAAAGGCCGTTACTGCTGTTGGTGCATTATCTGCATATGTAACCGAAGATGAGCTTTTGTCACTTAAAAATAATCTATAAAAGCATATTAATAAAGAAAAGGACAGGTTTGCACCTGTCCTTTTCTTTTTAGGGGGGGTAAATTTATTTGAAGTTTACGGCATACGGAGAATGTCGCATCTTATTGGCTGTAAGATTACTGATTAACATTATACTTCTGTTTAAATTCCTTATTGGATTCCTCCCAGAAGGAATAGTTTTCATCATTTCTTTTGTCTGTAAGAATATCAGAATATGTCTCATTCAGAAAATCACTTAAGTATGCAGTTGTTTTGGTTGCACCATAATAATTCAAATGATCGCCGCCGTCCCTGTAATCAAGTTTAATATCAAGCTGCAATTCCTCAAACATCAGATTAAAATCAATAAACCGCAGCTTATTTTCATCGGCAAATGCCTGAACTGTGTTGTGCCTGTAATAGTTCCACGAATGCTGTGTGGGCATTTCAACAAGAACAACATCTATTCCCTTTTCCCTGCACAAATCAACCATTTTATTCAGATAATTCAGATTATCTTCAGGGATAGGCTCTGAAATATCTGTTGGATTCATATTGTCATTCGCCTGTGCAGGTTTAATACTGTCATTAAAATTATAACCGTGATCACAGGAAACCGAATCCTTGGTATCCTTTTTATTGTCATCAGAAGAGAAAAACTTCGTCTGCTTCCATTTATCATGAAATGTAAATATGCTGAACTGTGTTTCAATCATATCCTCAAAGCGTTTTTCACTGAAATTTTCTAAAAAGGCACTTATTTTTCTTTTTATAACACTTGTATTATCTTTTTTGATTTTCTTAGAATTAAATTCGGGTGCACCCTCATAAAACATATCGGTTTCAATAATCAACACCTTTGGATGCTGGCACTTTAAGAGTTCCTCCAGAAAACTGTATGACTTCAGGCAGGTCTGATGCGGACTTGAAATCACGGTGCTTGTATAGCCGTATTTTTCATAAAGCTGCATCGGCACAAAGGCAGAATACAAATCACTGCTGCCGATTCCTGCAATATCAACCGTATTTTCGGGTTCTGTTAAAAAGCTGTATGCCCTGTTAAATTTATTCTTATACGATAAAGCGTTCAGCTTGGAAAACGAGCCTGCGGATAACACCTGAAGCAGAATTACAAACACAAGCATAAAGGTTATAACCTTGGCACCGCTTTTTACATTTGATTTACTGAAAATTTTACTTAATCTGTTTTTCATAGCTCTTCCTAAAAATTAGCATAAATAAGATCCTGCACTCCGTAATTATCTCCATATGCGCCGAAGATAATAACCACGAAAATTGCAGCCATATATACAATAAATTTAATCGGAAACTTCATTTCTGAAATTCTCTGTCTGATCGATATCTGCTTTTCGTGCAGAATACCAACTACAAAAATAATTACTATACCTATTGCAACGATTATATAATCCTTAATATCAAGCCCCAAACCGTTTTTTGCACCGGGCAGAAGCACCTTAAAGCTGAAATTCGTAAAGATGGATACAAGCATTGATATTGCTTTTTGCAGTCCGTCCGCCCTGAAAATCAGCATACCGCCGTTTACAATAACAAAGGTTCTTATAATCTGAAAAAGATAATACGGCTTTGACTTTCTGTTTATTTTAAGTACCTTGCACACCTTATCGCTTATAGGCTCAAGGAACAGACCGAGCATCATAAGCACATAATAGTACAAACCGTAAACAATATATTTCCAGCCTGCACCGTGCCACATACCGTTTGCAAACCACACAAAGAACAATGCAACGGATGTTGGTATAAGATTCGCATAGTAAGGATTGAACCGCTTTCTTGCACCCTTTGTAAGCTTCATAAAAGGCTTTGAAAGAGAAATCGGATAAAAGATATAATCTCTGAGCCAGCCGCCGAGTGTTATATGCCATCTCTGCCAGAACTCATTGATTGTTTTGGCAAAAAACGGATGGTTAAAGTTCTGCGGCATTTCAATGCCCATCATTTCACCAAGACCGTTTATAACATCCATCACACCAGAAAATTCACAGTAAAGCTGCAAGGTGTACGCAAGAATTGCTGCAATTACAACTATACCGCCGTAATCTTCATTATTCTTAAATACATTGTTTACAAGCTCACTGACTCTGTCTGCAATAACAACCTTTTTGAACAGACCCCACACAATAAGCTGGGCACCGAAACTGAAATTTTTAAAGCTGAAATTAGAGCATTTATTAAGCTGCGTACCAAGCTGGTCATAACGTGCAACAGGACCTTCAACAATTGTTAACATAAATGAAAGATAAAGCGATATACGCAAAGGATTTCTGCATGCTTCATACTTTCCCCTGTAAATATCGGTTATATAGCTGATTGCCTGAAGTGTATAAAATGAAATACCGAGCGGCTGCACAAAATCAAGCTTCGGAATTGAAGCATCAAACAGCTTATTAACAGTGCCCCCCAGAAAATTAAAATATTTCATAAGGAGCAGTATTCCTAAAACTGCAAGCACCCCTGCCGTTAAAACAGCAAGCTTATAACTTTTATATTTTGCTTTAAGTTTTTTTCTTTCCGACTTTTCAATCAGCTTTCTCTTTTGCTTGAAATCATCATTAAGCTTCTGAATGATAAGACCTGCAGCCCATACAACAACGGTTGATATGATAAGAGGAATAACATTTCCATTGGATGCAACTGCATAAAACACCCATGAGCCTGCAAGCAGAACGCACCATTTTGCCTTTTGGGGAATAAGGGTATAAAGAATATAGGTTATACCGAAATATACAATAAAAAACACAAACGAAGTGTAGGTCATTGCTTAGTCCTCATCTTCAAGCCTTTTAATCATATTATAAATTGATTTAACAGTTTCAAAGTTTTCAGGCACAATTTCCTCTGCTGTAATTTCAACATCAAATTCATCTGAAAGCTCGGCAACAAGTGAAATCATACCAAGGCTGTCAAAAATCTTATTCTTGATAAGCTCTGTATTTTCATCAAAATCAACATCCGGTTTTAAATTCTTTAAAATTTCAATTAAACTTTCCATAATAGTCAACCTCTTTTAATCAAATTAATGTTTTAAGATGCTTTCTGTCTATCTTACCGTTTTGGTTATGCGGCATCTGCTTAACCTTTATGTATTTATTCGGTATAAGATAAGGCGGAAGCTTTGTTTTAAGATACTTCATAACATCTGTATCCTCTGTTTTCTTCGCACAATAAAATAAAACAATTTTATCGTTCTCAGAATCATAAAGGCACGCAGTTTCCTGCATCTTCTCCATAGAGCTTGCAGCGGTTTCTATTTCGCCAAGCTCAATTCTGTAGCCCATATGCTTTATCTGAAAATCCTTGCGGGTTATATACATAATTTCGCCGAGCTCATTTTCCTTAACCAAATCCCCTGTTTTATAAACGGTTTCGGGATAGCAGGAATTAAGCGGATTCTGAACAAAAACCTCGCTTGTTTTTTCAGGATTATTATAATAGCCGTTTGCAAGGAACGCGCCTCTTACAAAAAGCTCACCCTCTTCGCCGACTGCTGCTTCCTCGCCTTTATCATTAATAATCATAACATCACAGTTATCACAGTGTGTTCCTATAGGAAGCGGCTCATCATCACTGAATTTTCTGTTAACGACATAATATGTACATATATCCGTTGTTTCGGTAGGACCGTAAAGATTGGCATAAAGAATATCATTGCCAAGATTATTAATCCAATAATTAAGCTGCTTTGTAGGCATAACCTCACCTGCAAAAAGCACCTTTTTAAGAAATTCGGGCTTTGCAAAATTAAACAGCTTTAAATTTGAAACAATAGATATTGCAGACGGAACCCAGTATATTGTGTTTACCATTCTTTCATTAAGAAATTCAACAAGCTTAATCGGAAAAGAAAAGTACATTTTGGGTACAATAACAAGCGTTGCACCGTTAACTATTGTTGAATAAATATCCGAAACGGACATTGAAAAATAAAACGGAGTCTGATTACCGAAAACGGTTTCAGCAGTTATGTTAAACGCATTGCTGAACCAGCCTGCATAAGCAATAACACTCTTATGGCTTACAACCGCCCCTTTGGGAACACCGGTTGAGCCTGAGGTATAAAGTGCATACAGCGGATCTGTATCTATCTGCCTGCTTCTTATTTCAGAAAGCCTTTCTTCATTTATTTCGGCAGATACCGCATTTTCAAACATAAACCGCTCACCGCTGAAGTCAAGCTGACTGCTGTTTTCCAAATGCGTTTCGTCCGTGATGATGGCAACGGGATTAAGAGTTGTAAAAATCTTATTAATCCTTTCAGGCGGCATTTCGCTGTCAATAACAACATAAAAATTACCGCTGTAAACAACACCGAACATTGCACAAAGCAGATTTATACCTTTATCAAGATAAATTGCCACAGGCTTGTTTTTTGTATTCACTGCAGAAACAGCAGATCCTATTCTTTTTGAACAATCAAGCAGACCGAAATATGTAATTGAATTTTCATAATCCGAAAAAGCAGTTTTATCTGCATATTTTGAAGCATTAAGCTCAATATATTCAAGTATGTTCTTCACTAAATTACCCTCTTGCTTTTACATACTGCAACTGTACTATCAACCGTAGTACAGTTTACGAAATCATAATATAACAATGCACGCATTTTGTCAACAAATAAAATATAAAGAAATTATTAAGAATAGTTAAGATGTATTCAATTGATCAAATACGATAAAGTCTGCCGTTATGTTACATAATGTAACATAAAGATTGTAACAAACTGTTACAATAAAGTCAAGGAGTGAAAACTTTGAAAGGGCTAAAAATAATACGAAAAGAAAAAAATCTCAATCAGCAAAAGGTTGCGATTGATTTGAATATAAGCAGAGAGGCACTATCCCACTATGAAAACGGCAAAAGAGAGCCGTCACTTGATATGCTTATAAAAATGTCAGACTACTTTAATGTTTCAATTGATTTTTTAATAACCGGAAAAGAGTTTAAAAAAAGATAAAAACCTGCAGTATCGCTACTGCAGGTTTTTTATGTATTTATTTTACCAGATTAACAATCGCATCTGCACAGGCTTCGAAGCCAACTGCACTGCTGTTAAGGCACAAATCATAGTTATGCACCTTACCCCACTGCCCGTCTGTATAATAATTATAGTTAATGCTTCTTCTTTTATCTGTTACTTTCATAAGCTTTGCTGCTTCCCTTTCGGAAACATTATGCGTTTTCATAATCTTTTTGATTTTTTCTTCCTTATTGCCGTAAATGAAAACGTGAAGCGAATCCTCCCTGTCACTCAGAATATCATCTGCGCATCTGCCGACAATTACACAAGGACCCTTCTCTGCAAGCTCAAGAATGATTTTTCTCTGCACGGAAAAGATATAGTCATCCATTGAAGAGCCGGCTGCATCTCTGCTTACCACAGCATATGCAAAAATACTTTTTGACGGTGAATATTCGCCGCTTCTTTCAATAAAATCCTCTGCAAAGCCTGTTTTCTCCGCAACCTTGGCAATAATTTCCTTATCATAATAAGCAATTCCAAGCTTTTCTGCAACCATTTTGCCTATCATTCTGCCGCCGCTTCCGAATTCACGGCTGATTGTTATTATGTTTTTTTTCATAAATCATCCCTCCAAAACAGTTATTTTCTTCTTATATACTCTGATAATAAATATAACTACCGCCGGCAAGGTTAATGCTTTCACAATCGGGAACACAATCCATTCAAGCCAAACATAGTCAGTTCTTTAAAGTGCAAATATTCGTGCCTGCAAACATTATTATCAACATATATATTATACCATATTTTATGCTGTCTGTCATCCTCTTTTTGCTTCTCATACCGTGATTAAATGAAACAATAGGCGTAATTGCATCTCTCATTCCATATTAAGCATTAACTTGTTAACAGGCATCTGCGCCATTTTGTTTTTTGAATTCTCTTTATCCATAATCATATCCTGCGCAAAAAAGAAAAAGCGTAAGTCCGAAATAATCCGGATTTACGCTTTCGCTACTCGATTGTGTGCTATTCTATCATATAAATAATTAAAAAGTCAAGAGTAAATTTTTACATCAAATCGGTTACCATATCTGCAAATTCAGTTGGATTTTCAACCTGAAGTCCGCTGATAAGGCGAGCCTGATTATAAAGGATTTTTGTGTAAGCCTTAAGCTTATCTCTGTCATTGGCAAAAAGCTCAAACAGCTTTTCAGCCAGTTTATGCTCTGAATTGATTTCAAGCACAAGCTGTGCCTTCATTCCCTGATTTCCGCCGGGCATCTGACTTAAAACCTTTGCCATTTCAAGAGAAACATAGCCCTCTGCCGAAAGGCATACTGCGTGATTACCGATTGAATTTGTGAACTTAACAGAAGATACCTCGCCGTCAAGATAAGACTTCATTTCTTCAAGCATATCCTTTGAAGCCTCGTTTTTTTCATCAAGAGCCTTTTTCTCTTCCTCAGAGTTGAGATTCAGTTCATCCTTGCAGATGTTTGCAAATTTCCTGCCGTCATACTCCATAAGCATCTGAATGGCAAATTCATCAACATCATCAGTGAAGCAGAGCACGTCATAGCCCTTTGCCTTAACAGCTTCTGTCTGCGGAAGCAGGGCAATTTTTTCAGCACTTTCACCGCAGGCATAATAAATTGTATCCTGCCCCTCTGCCATTGATTCAACATATTCTTTAAGGGTTACATATTTATCATCTTTAGATGATTTAAAGAGGATGAAATCCTTAAGGCTGTCCTTATCAGCACCATAGTTTGCATAAAGACCCCATTTAAGCTGAACACCGAAGGTTTCAAAGAACTTTTCATACTTATCTCTGTCATTTGAAAGCATTTTCTTAAGTTCATTCTTAATCTTTTTATCAATCGCCTTAGCAATGATTTTAAGCTGATAATCCTGCTGTAAAATTTCACGGCTGATATTAAGGCTTAAATCTGCCGAATCAACAATACCTTTTACAAAGCTGAAATAATCAGGCAGCAAATCCGAGCATTTATCCATAATAAGCACGCCGTTTGTATAAAGCTGCAAGCCCTTTTCATATTCCTTTGAATAGAAATCATACGGAGGTCTTGACGGAATATAAATCAACGCATCAAAGGTTGCCTGACCTTCTGTTTTTGAATGAATAACAGCAAGCGGATTTTCAAAATCCATAAACTTATTTTTATAGAATTCGTTGTATTCCTCTTCTGTAATCTCACTCTTATTCTTACGCCAGAGCGGAATCATTGAGTTGAGCGTATCAACAGTAACCTCTTCCTTATACTCTCCCTCTTTTTCCTCGTCAGGCACGGAATGTGTCATTGCCATTTTTATAGGATAGCGGATATAATCACTGTATTTTTTAATAAGTTCAGAAAGTCTGTATTCCTCAAGGAACTGTGAAAAATCATCATTTTCGGTATCTTCCTTGATGAACAGAGTGATAACTGTTCCTGCTTCGTCCTTCTCACATTCCTCTATTGTGTAGCCGTCTGCGCCCTCTGAAACCCATTTATGAGCAACGCTTTCACCGAATGCCCTGGATACAACCTCAACCTTGGAGGCAACCATAAATGAAGAATAGAAGCCGACACCGAACTGACCGATAACCTCAATATCATTTTCCTTTGCTTCCTCATTATCCTGCTTGAAATTGAGTGAGCCCGATTTAGCAATCGTGCCGAGATTCGATTCAAGCTCATCAGCAGTCATACCGATACCGTTATCCGTAATGGTAATAGTACGTGCATCTTTATCTGTGTCTACGATAATAGCGAAATCGCCCTTTGAAAGCCCCACACTATCATCGGTTAAGGATTTGAAATAGAGCTTGTCTATAGCATCGGACGCATTGGAGATAAGCTCACGGATAAATATTTCCTTGTTTGTGTAAATCGAATTAATCATCATATCAAGGAGTTTTTTAGATTCTGCTTTAAATTGTTTCTTTCTCATAAAAATCACCTGTCATCTGTAAATTAGCACTCTTTCATTGTGAGTGCTAATTCTTATTATAGCCTATATTTTCCATTTGTCAACACTCTAAAAGTTAAATGTTTTTGAACAATGAAAAAGGGACGATTTGATCATCGCCCCTATAGTATAATTTACCTTGCTTTTTAAGACTCTCGATGAAGAGAATCCTCGGAAAGAAAAGACCGACACTCAATTGATTGTCGGTCTTTTCATTTAACGATTAAGATAATTCAATATTGCTTTTTTTTCATTCTCAAGCTTATCATCAACAACAAGATTTAAAATTTCATCCAGCTTTTCTCCGATTGCCCTGCCTTTATATCCAAGGGCGAGCAAATCATTTCCGTTTACTGATAAATCGGATAATTTAAAGGCTTCGCCTGCTGCAATAATTTCTTCAAGCTCCTTTTGAAGCTCGCTGAGTTTTTCTACCTCATAGCCGATTTTTTCGGGATTATGCGCATACAAATCTGCAAGTCGCACCTGAAAAAGTGCCCTTGTATAATCCTCTCCTATTTTTGCAAGCCAGCGTTTAATTCTTATATTATCAACATTTTCAACACTCTGATGATAATAAATAAGTGTTGTTACCTTATCAAAAATCTCATTGCTTACCTTAAAACGCTTCAGCACTTTTTTTGCAATTTCAGCACCCATCGCAGCATGCGTTTTAAAATGGTCTATTCCCCTATCATCAGTGGTTTTAACCTGAGGCTTACCTATATCGTGCAGCAGCATTGTTAAGCGGATAATCTTATCCTTCGGTGCGGCATGAACTGCGTGAATAATATGCCCATATACATTATATATATGCCACGGATTATTCTGCCCGCAATCAAATGCAGGCTTTAGCTCAGGTATAATAACGCCTATAACTTCCCTGTATTCATTAAGCACCTGCATTGCATAATCACCTATAAGCAGTTTTGTAAGCTCGGTAAAAATTCTTTCCGAGGAAATATTGCTCAGCAGGTGCATATTATCAAATACAGCTTTTTTGGTACTTTCCTCAATTTCAAAGCCGAGTGTTGACGAAAAGCGAAGCGCACGCATAATACGCAGGGCATCCTCTTTAAATCTTAAATCAGCATTGCCGACTGCACGTATAATTTTATTATTCAAATCTGTCTGACCATCAAACAAATCAACAATACCCTCTGAATGATTATATGCCATTGCATTGATTGTGAAATCTCTGCGGCTTAAATCCTCTTTAATATCCGTTACAAAATCAACTGTTTCAGGGCGGCGGCTGTCCTTATAATCTCCGTCTTTTCTGAAGGTTGTTATTTCATACGGTTTGCCGTTCAACACTGCCGTAACAGTACCATGCTTAATGCCTGTTTCAACAACCTTTATATTTTCACTTTGCAGTATACTTTCAACCTGCTGCGGTGCTGCAGAGGTTGTTATATCAATATCCCCTGCGTCTTTACCAAGAAGATAATCACGAACACATCCGCCCACAACATAAGCCTTGAAGCCGTTTTCATTTAAAATATTTATTAACTTTTCAGCATTTTCGGATATGTTCATTGTGCCACCTCTTTTTTGGTTATTTTAACACAAAAGCCCTAATAATACAAATATGAACTATTTACTATATTATTATCTATTTATTTTTTTGCTCGGCGGGCAGGGCTACTGCACGCTTGAAATGATTTGGCGCGGAAGAACGCATTACAGTATGTTTTTTGCAGGCGGCATTATACTTATACTTTTATTCTTCATTGCGCAGGAATTCAAAAAGGCACCTCTCATTACGAAGTGCCTTTCAGGAGCCGTTATCATAACAGCTGTTGAGTTTATTTTCGGTATCATCTTTAATCTGAAATACCATATGAATGTTTGGGATTATTCAAATTTACCGCTGAATTTATCAGGACAAATTTGCCTGTTGTATTCATGCTTATGGTTTTTACTGTGCTTCGCCCTCTTTAAATGGATCATTAAAGACGATTTTTACAACAGACTTTTCCGAATACCTGCGTAATTCCTCCCTTGCCTGCTTTACCTCTGCTTCATCAAGCGGAGGTTTTTCTTCAGGATAATTCCAGTTATCAAAGGGATTTTTCTTAACAATAACCATTCTGCCATTTTCATCAAGCACCCACGGATAAACAAGAATTTTTCTTTTATTTTTAACAAAGAAAAGATTTCCCGTTCTTCCGTTTGAAACATTCTTCCAGAAAACAAGCTTGTTTGCCTGTTTCATAATTGCAAGTACCTGCTGATCAACAGGAAGCCTTTTAAACTGCCAGCGGTTGAACAGCGGCAGAATTATTATGCCGAATATTAGAATTACTGCTATTAAAATAATAATTTGATACGGCTGCATTACTTATCAATTCCTATAGTTAAAATTTCAAACGGCTTGTATTCAAGTACATCTGTTTCGCCCTCAACATCCTCAAGCATATTAAGAAGCTTAACCTTTTTATCCAATTGAATTTTTCCTCTTGTGCCGTTCTGCTCTGAAAGACGGATAACAGTCATTTTTCCGTTTTCACTGTCCTTAACAGCCTGCATATAAAGCGGCTCAAAGGTGCTGCCGTTATACTGAACATCTGCCTTAACAAGAGGAACGTTATACTGAAATGCAATATTGTTTATTCCTGCCTTAACAGCATTATCCGCATGCGGCATAATCATATAACAAAAATCGTGTCTGCCTATGTCAGAGGTTACATCAGGGCGAATTGTTGCACGAAGCAGTGAAAGACTCATAACGTTTTTGTCAAAGCCAACACCATATTTGCCGTCATTGATAAGAGCAACGCCGCCGTCTGTTTCTGCAAGATCACACCACTTGTGGTGGCAGGTTTCAAAGCGAGCCTGCTGCCATGAGGTGTTTTTATGCGTATCTCTTTCAATAAAACCTGCCGAGGTATCACAAAGTGCCTTTCTTGTTAAAACATTGCAGCTAAATTCAGCCTTTGCAAGCTTATGTTTTTCATTCCAGTCAACAATATTTTCAACTTCAACTCCCCTGCTTCTTCTGAACAGGCGGATAATCATAGTCCATGTTGAGCTTTCGGTTTTAAGCTCTGTTAAGAAGGAAGCACATTCACTGTCCTTCTCAAAAAGTGAAAGCGGCTTTGAAACAGTAATATCAATCTGCTTATCTTTATAGTTAGGGAGAATATCCCACGCATCATAATTGCCGGGGCAGTCTGTATAGATTTTAATCTTATTGAAATCACCATCTGCCCATTCTCTTCCGAGCTCCTTGTCATAAAGAGAAGCAATTGAGCCGTCCTCATTAAACTTAACAGAATAGTACGGTGTTTCAACCGTTTCGCCGATTTCAATCCATTCACCGTTTACATAGGTTTTGCGGAGTGAAGCGGATGAAAGTGCAGGAATATCGGGAATAAGCCAATTACCCTTTTCTCCGTATCTTGTGGATGTACCTTTTTTGTTCGGAACAAATGTAAGTGCATCACGCTTAAAGTTAAGTGTATTGAAGTATTTTGAGCCTGTGCCGATTATTTTATCAAGCTCTGCTTCTATTTCCTTATAATCTGCCATCGCATCTTCATATACAGGGTGAATATGTGAACCGGGCAGAATATCGTGGAACTGATTGATAAGAAGCTTTTTGTAAAGAGCGGTTATCTTTTCTCTGTTATCCTCGCCTCTTAAAACAGAAAGCATTTCAGCATTTCTGAATTTATTTTCAAGCCGGCGGTTTGCACGCTTCATATCACTTTTGGTTGTGAATGTACCGCGGTGCATTTCAAGATAAAGCTCACCGTCCCACATTTCAAGATTTTCATTATCGGCAAGATTTTTTTCAAGGAATTCAGCACCGCCCATATGTGTGCATTTAGGCATAATTGAAAGCTTATCAAAGCGGTGCATCAATTCAATCATTTCCTCAGTGCAGCCCGAACCGCCGTCACCGTAGCCAAACATATTCATTGTCTGACCACCACTGTCTTTATCAATATACGCTTCCCAGTTTTCCTGAATCTGACTTGGCATATTCCATGTGATAAAGTGAGTGGGAGGAACACAGGCAAGCACATCTGTGCCGTCTATTCCTTTCCAGATAAAATTGTTGTGCGGGAAACGGTTTGTATCATTCCAGGTGGACATTTTGTTTGAAACAAAATAATCAACACCGCTCTTTTTGAGAATCTGCGGCAGTATCCAGCTGTTGCCGAAAACATCGGGAAGCCAAGCATTATTTACCCTTTTGCCGAACATTCTTTCATATGTCTGCTGACCGTAAAGGCACTGACGTATCAGACTTTCCGCACTCGGAACATTACAGTCAGGCTCAACATACATCGCACCTACAGGCTCAAACTGACCGTTTGAAACCTTTTCCTTAAGCTCCTCAAACACATCGGGATAATACTTCTCAAGGGTTTCATAAACATAAGGCTGCGTATGTGTATATTTAAAATCGGGGTATTTATCCATAAGACGAAGCTGAATCAGAACAGTTCTTAAATTCTTCTGAACTGCGTGAATTCTTCTCCAGTAATAGGCAATATCAAGGTGGGAATGTGCAATAAGCGCAACATCTCCGCTGCCTTTATAATTATCGTTTGCAAAAACAACCTCATCAAGATATTTCTGTGCTTCCTCAACACCGTTTAATTCATCACTTTCAAAATCAATGAAATTCATTGCATTGTTGAGCTCTCTGTTAAGGAAGTTTCTGTAATCCTCACTGAAAAGCTCACTCTTGGCAATATCAAGCAGAAGTTCAAAATCCCAAACAAGATCCTGCACAGAATGATTTACGGTGCAGATATAAGCACCCTCAAATATCTGGCGGCATCCGCGAACGGAAAGACTTTCCGGATTACGCTCATCATCAGGCTTGCTTCTGTTGTAGCCCATCATATCAAAATGAAGCGTTTCTTTACTGTTCACATATGGTGAAAGAAGCATTCTTTCACGGTTAGGGTCAACACCGCCGATATACCTGCCGTTAACCTTAACACAGATTTCCGCCGCTGTTTTAAGAGAAAACCAAAGTTCTTTTCCCTGCAGCTCCTCCGGAATATCAACATCTGCCTTAATGAATGCAGTTCCGTCAGGTGTGAAATACATATCACCCTTGTTAAGCGGGCGGTAATCCTCTGAATAATACTCAAATTCCATTTCCGAAACCTGACGTGCATCACGTATCATAAGATTTTTGATTTCCCATTTGCTGCTGTAAATATGACGTTTAAGCCAGCCGAAGCGTAAATCTGTCCATTCCTCAGGGCGCATAGAGCGTCTTACAACTTTAATATGTGCCATTGCTTAAACCTCCTTACATATCCTGAAAATAAGGCTTTTTGCGTATTGCATTCACCTTAACATTTTTCTTCAGATCTCTTTTAATTTCGCCCTCTATCCATTCAACACAGCGGTGAAGAATAAGACATTTGGAGCATTCGCCTCTGAAAATAACAGTAAGAACACCGTTTTCAAAAGAAACAAATTCTATCCATCCGCCGTCACCCTGAATTTTAGGCTGAAGCACCTGTGAAACATACTTTTCCATAATGTTTTCCTCTTTATTTTATAATGTTGCCGATGATTTTTCTTATATCTGCAAGGCGCTTTTCAGCATTTTCTCTGCTTGCATCCTGAACACTGTAATAAACCTTTATTTTAGGTTCTGTTCCGCTTGGTCTTACCGCCATCCAAGAGCCGTCATTCCAGATAAATTTAAGCACATTTTCTTTCGGCAGATCACCAACACCTGCCGAAAAATCTATAATTTTCTTAATTCCGTCAAAAAGTGCTGTTCCGTTTTCTCTGAAATATGTCATCAGGCTCTGGATTTTTTCAGCTCCGTCTTTGCCTTTAAGCACAAACGGATCAAGTGAATCAAGGTAATATCCGTATTCAGCATAGATTTCATTCATACCGTCAATAAGAGTTTTACCCTGATTTTTGTACCAAGCTGCCATCTGGCAGATAAGCATTGCAGATACAACCGCATCCTTATCTCTTGCATGAGTTCCTACAAGATAGCCGTAGGATTCCTCATAACCTATAACAAATTCCTGTTCACCGCTGTCCTCATACTTATTGATTTTGTCTCCGATATACTTAAAGCCTGTCAGAGTTTCTTCAATAATAAGTCCGTATTTTCTGCCGATATTTGCACCAAGCTCAGAGGTAACAATTGTTTTAACAAGCGTTGACTTTGGATTCAGCGTACTTTTTTTCATTTCAAGCACAAATTTAACAAGCAATGCACCTGTCTGATTTCCGGTGAAGAGAACATATTCTCCGTTATCAGCCTTAACTGCAATTCCCACTCTGTCACAATCAGGATCCGTTCCGAGCACCAAATCCGCACCGATTTCCTTTGCCTTTTCAATGGCAATCGTCAAAGCATCCTTTTCCTCAGGGTTGGGGCTTCTTACCGTTGAAAAATTACCGTCAGGCAGTTCCTGCTCTTTAACAACAGTAACATCAAGACCTTCAAGCATTCTTCTTACAGGAATATTGCCTGTGCCGTGAAGCGGCGTGTAAACAATTTTCAAATCAGATTTTTCTTCAAAAAGGCTCTGCTTTTTCACCTCTGCAAGATATGCAGAAAGTGTTTCTTCGCCGATCATTGTAATATTTTCTTTTGATGCATTACCAAACGGAATTGAAGTAAAATCTTCAATCTGATTAATAAATCCGATAGCATTTTTTGCATCCTCTGTACAGAACTGGCAACCACGATTATCATAAACCTTGTAGCCGTTATATTCCTTAGGATTATGTGAAGCGGTAATCATTACGCCAGCATTACAGCCAAGATAAGCTGTTGTGAACGAAAGCACGGGAACAGGCACAAGTGTATCATAAAGAAAAACCTTTAAGCCGCAGTTTGCAAAAATTTCTGCAGAAACCTTTGCAAAGTAAGCGGAATTGTTTCTGCTGTCATAAGCAAGGGCAACCTTAATTTCGCCGCTGTATTTTGACTTAAGGTAATTTGCAAGTCCTAAGGTTGCTTTGCCGACTGTGTATTTATTCATTCTGTTAGAGCCTGCACCCATAACACCGCGAAGTCCGCCTGTGCCGAAAGCAAGGTCTTTATAGAATCTGTCTTCTATTTCCTTTTCATTATTTTCAATTGAAATAAGTTCTGCTTTTGTTGCTTCATCAGCAAAGGAAAGCCATTTCTGATATTTTTCCGAATAATTCATAAAAAGTCCTCATAAAAAATTTTTTTGTAATTATATCACCATATTTTTACTGTTTCAATATAATAAATATAAAATCTTGAAAAAATTAAGCGGTGCAAGAAATTCACACCGCAAAAATTTTTAATTATCGTCTACCTCTCTGTATTCAACCTCAGTTGCACCATATTCATCCTTTGTATCGGATATTCTTTGGCTTACTTCTTCCGCAACCTTTTTCACCTGAATAAAGGCAATTAAATCAAGCACAGCAAACACGATTAAGCCTGCCCCGATAAACTGCACGATTTTATTCTGTGTATCAAACGGATTTGTTATGCTTACTATTCCGAGCACAATTGATGCGATTGAAAGGATAACAGTTAATATCCACGAACGGTGACGGCTTGCAGCAATATAAAACGAGTTTACAAGATCAACTATTCCGCCTATCAGAAGAAAAATGCCTAAAAAGAATACGATTACGGACATAATCTGCCTGTAAGCAAGACATATAACAATTCCTGAAAATGCGGCAATTATGCCAAGCGTAAGTGTTAATTTGGATTTTTTATCGGAAAGATAATTGAGTATTGCAAACACACCGCAGGCTGCAAACGCACCGCCGATGAACAGTGCCGTGTAGGCCAGCATTTTATCAGGAAATGCAACAAGCAATCCACCGAGCACTCCTGTTATTACAATTACAATAAGGGAATATTTTTTAATTTCGGTTAAAATTTTTCTCATTTCAAAGTAACATCCTTTTAATATCAATTGTAAAGGGCGGAATTCTCCGCCCTTTTAGTATGTGTTAATTTTGATTGCTTTCTGCAATTATTTTCTGGGAAATATGCTCAGGGCAACGTTCATAACGTGCAAATTCCGCTTCAAAGGAGCCTCTGCCTTGTGTTATCTGACGCATTGAGGTAGAGAAGGTTGTCATTTCAGCATCGGGAATCTCTGTTAAAATTTCCTGCATTCCCTCGCCCGCAGGAGTCATTCCGAGCACTCTGCCGCGGCGTTTATTTATATCACCGATAATATCGCCCATTGCATCCTCATTGCACAGCACCTTAACGGTTGAAACAGGCTCAAGAATTATCGGTGCAGCCTTTGCAATACCCTCTTTATAGGCAATGGATGCAGCCATCTTAAAGCTCATTTCGCTTGAATCAACAGGATGATATGAGCCATCATAAAGTGTTGCCTTAACACCAACCATCGGATAGCCTGCAAGCACACCCTTTTCCATACATTCGTTAAGACCCTTTTCAACTGCGGGGAAGAAATTTTTAGGAACTGAGCCGCCTACAACTCGTTCTGCAAATTCAAGTCTTTCACAATCATATGGCTCAAATTCAATAAATACATCACCGAACTGACCGTGACCGCCGCTCTGCTTCTTATGCCTGCCCTGTGCGGAAACCTTCATTGTGATCGTTTCACGGTATGCAACCTTAGGAACGGATAGATTAACATCAACGGAAAACTTAGATTTAAGCCTTGCAATCGTAACATCAAGCTGCTGCTCACCAAGACCTTTTACAATCTGCTGATGTGTTTCATTATTTGTGTAGAATTTAAGGCTTGGGTCTTCTTCCGAAAGTCTGGAAAGACCGCTTGCAATCTTCTCCTCATCACCCTTTTTAACGGCATGAACAGCCATAGCATATGTGGGATTAGGCGTGGCCACACCATCAAGCTTAACCACGTTGTCTGCCGAGCATAATGTATCACCGGTATTAAATCCTGAAAGCTTAACAATTGCGCCTATGTCACCCGCAGGAATTTCAGCACATTCCATCTGCTTTGAGCCGAACATCGTAACAATTTTACCCATTTTTTCTTCTTTACCTGTGTTGGCATTATAAGGAACCGTGGAGGCAGTGATTTTACCGCTTATAACCTTGAAGAATGACAGCTTGCCAATAAATGGATCTGCAACTGTTTTGAAGCAGACTGCCGCAAGCGGACCGTTTGAATCCGAAACAAGCTCAACAGGCTCATCATCTGATATAGCATATTCTGATTTTGGTGCAGGACATACCTCGGCAATGAAATCTACAAGCAGATCACACGCTTCACCTGTAAGACCGCTTAATGCAAAAACAGGAATAATGGAGCCGTCTGCTATACCGATGCGAAGACCTTTGATTTTATCATTCCTCGTAAGTTCCTCGCCGCCGAAGTATTTTTCCATAAGTTCTTCATCTGTTCCTGCAACAGCTTCGCTGAAAACTTCCTTGATTGCCTCGAAGCGTGCCGTATCATCCGGCTCAACCTCTGTTAAAGCTACATTTGTGCCGTTATATGAATATGTGGTATCATCAATCATACTGTAATATGCCGCAACCTTGCCGCCGGCAATCACGGGAACAACTATGGGGCAGACCATTGTACCGAATTTTGCAACCATTCCGTTAAAGGATTTATAGAAATCCGCCCTGTCATCATCCATTTTTGTTGCAACAAAAATTCTTGCCATATTACGTGAGCCTGCACTTTTAAATGCTTTTTCAGCACCTACTGCAAGACCGGAGCGTGCCGAAACAACAATAACAGCAGTTTCTGCACCTCTTAATCCCTCAGCAGCACCCTGAGCAAAATCAAACAGACCCGGAGTATCTAAGAAATTGATTTTTGTATTTTTATACTCAACAGGAGCAACTGCACTTGATGTGGACAAGGAGCGTTTCTTCTCCTCTGCATCATAATCTGTAACAGTATTTCCCTCTGCAACCTTTCCCATTCTTTCGGTTGCACCAGTAACATAAAGCATTGCTTCCGTCAATGTTGTTTTACCCTTTGATGCATGACCGACAATTGCAACATTTCTTATATCCTTAGACTCATAGTTTTTCATAAAAACATCCTCTTGTTATAAAATTATTTGTGTATATTGTATAATACTTTTTATTACTTGTCAAATTTTATGTTGAACATTAACAATTTGTCAACAGTTTTCTCTCTATTTAATAAAAAACAAGAAATTATTTAGTGATTTTTCACATAAACACATACTTAAATTATACTGATGCAAAACAAAAAATATGAATTCTTTTCTTGAAATCACTGCATCCATATACTATAATCTATAAAAACAACAGGAGGTATAAATATGTACAGCACAATTTTATTTGATCTGAACGGCACATTAACAGATTCCTCACCGGGAATTATAAACTCTGTTATATATGCCGTAAATAAATCGGAATTGATGCCGCCGGCAATCCAAAACTGAAAAAATTTCTCGGACCTCCGCTTGTTGATTCATTCAAGAATTACTTTGATTTTACAGATGAAAGTGCCGCGGAAGCAGTTACCTTTTACAGAGAATATTTCAGCACAAAGGGACTGCTTGAAAATGCTGTATACAACGGAATTACAGAACTGCTTGACCATCTTAAAAGTCTTGATAAAAAACTGATTGTTGCAACCTCCAAGCCAGAACCGTTTACAAACAGAATTCTTGAACATTTTGATTTAATGAAATATTTTGATTTTGCGGCAGGATCAAAGCTTGATAATACACGCTGCAAAAAAGCCGAGGTAATCTCATATGCACTGTCCTCCTGTAATATAACAGACCTTTCGGATGTTGTAATGATAGGTGACAGAGAGCACGATATTATCGGTGCAAACGACATCGGCATTGATTCAATAGGTGTGCTTTACGGATATGGCAGTCTGCAGGAGCTTAGAGCCGCAGGTGCTACACACATTGCAAAAAACACTGATGATATACTGAACATTATTAAAAATATATAGACCTTTTATATAAAACACCCCATTTATCTCAGAGTGGATAAATGGGGTGTTTTGTTACAATCTTACAGGCATCTTAAAGTCTGCCAGTGCTTTATTAAGATAATCGTTAAAAGACTTCATTTTTACAAATTTATCAACTGCAATGTCCACAAATTCACTGCTGAGCAGAATTTCATCACTTATCGGATATTCAACATACCAGCTTTTGAATTTCAGAAATTCCGCCTGCGGATGCTCAGCATCATAGCCTTTAGGAACATTTTTCAGCGAGGTTCCTTCAACAGTAAAACATTCCTTAAACGCATCCGAATTAATAATACGGCTCCATTCATCCGGATTTTCGGAAATATAATCTCTTATCATCCTCGTTGCATCCTTAAACATATCAGCAAAAAGTCCTCCGCCTAAAAAGGACTGATTATCAGGTTTTATCATAATGTAATAGCCAACAGGTATCGGAAGCTTACCCTTAGATGAAATATGCGCCCTGAAAGCAGGATTATACGGCGATTTATCATGACTGAACCGTGTATCTCTTACCAGCTTAAAGGTTAACTCTTTAGGTACATTGTGTAAAATGCTGCTGTCTGACTCGCCTATTCTAAAAATCAGTTCCTGCAGTAAATCCTCAAACTGAGAATTTGCAGACTTATATTCTGACTTGTGTGAATGATACCATTCACGGTTATTGTTTTTGCTTAAATCTTTCAAATATTTTAAAATCAAATCCATATCAAATACCTCTCAGGAATTTTTCACTATAGAAAATGACGCTGAATCCAAAAAATCCTCTATAGATGCTTTTAATGTTTCAGGTGACTCATATAATTTGCAGAAAGAAAACTGACCTGCCATGCCATCAATATCCTCCATAGCATTCTTAAAATTGATTATCGTCTGAGCTGATATTTCAGCTGCATTGTTAAAATCCAGCTTTGAAGGATTAATTCTGTGGTTTTGAATAGCGTAATTGACTCTTTCCCTGCAATTGCATTTTCCGCAACCATATTCGCCGCAATAATCATTAAGAAAATCAGCCATTTTTCTGCGTATTCTTGAAAGACGCTGGCGATAAGCCTCGGGGGTTATTCCCAGAATATCACCTGCTATACGGCTGTCCAGTTTAAACATTGTTCCAAGTACAAAAATGCATCTGCTTTCAGTATCAAGGCACTGAAGCATAACATTGGTGCAGGAATATTTAAGTTCCTCGGCAAGAATTGATTTTTCAACATTCTGTGTTAAATCAGGAACATCCCTGATATTCCCGTTTTCAATGTCATCACTGTAATATTCAAAGCTTAACGGAAACTGTGCAAACATATGCTTTTTATAGTCCTTAAGATAATTTGATGCTATTGTAAACACCCACGTAGAGAATGCACTTTCCTTTTTAAAAGATGATAAATGCGTAATAATTTTCATCATAATATCCTGTGCTGCATCCTCAGCATCAGGAAAAGTTCCGAGCATTCTCAGTGAAAGATTAAACACTAAATCCTGTACGCTTTCAACAACTGTTTCAAGAGATTTTTAATGGTTTGAACATAGTCTCCATACACTCCAACCGTCATATTATCCACTAAGGAAACACTTATTGGAACATTAACAAGTTCTTTAGGCTCAGCTCCCAAAGAAAACATCGCATCCTGCAAGTTATCATCATCCATAGTGAATTTCTTTTCGGGGAACTTAATATCTGCATCAAGCGGCAAATTTCCAACACCCAGTCTTAGTTTTAAAAAGTCTGAATGCCCAATTGCTCTTTCCCAAAGATTTGGTTTCTCCTGAGCAATACGATCCGCACACTCGTCTAAAGTTATAAAATTTTCATTCAAGACATCGCTTTGTTCTTTTGATTTGCGCTTTATTTCATCACGAATACTATCTAAATATGCTAAATATTTTTCCTGCCGTTTTTTTTCATTTTGCAATTTCGTCTTTTTCTCATACTTTTTTGTCAGGATCGGCCATAATACTGTGCCAAGCAGCATACTTACAGACATCATAAGAGTAGGCAATGCTTGCGTAATTTCTCCGCCGTTAGCCAACACATTATTTAAAGTTAACAATCCTGTACTCAAAGATGTCATTCCCATTGTGATTGATGGTCCTAACATTAAAGCAAGCGGAACCGTGTCCATCTTCTGCAATTGAGGCGGTGGATCAATCTTTATTTCCGCATGTTCAACCTCCCTGTGAAAACGAGGAGAACGAAAGAAGTAATTTTTTTCAGGCATTTCTGAAAATTCAATATTATCTTTAATAGTCTGGGGTTTATATTCTGAAAGACTTGACGAATTAATTTTCAATAAATTATCAGGATTATTTATTGCTAAAAAATTACAACCAACAATGATTTTCAGACCCATTATATAAATGAAATCACCAGGGAATAAATTGCGGGATTCAACTCTATAACCATTTACATAGGTACCATTAGTGCTACCTAAATCTGAAATCGCCCAATTCTTTCCATCAAATATTATTCTTGCGTGTTTACTTGAAACAAATTTGTTTTCATAGCAAAAATTATTATCATTTGTTCGCCCTATATTAAAACTATCGCTTTTTCTTGCAAATACTTTTCTGAAGGTATGACGAGAATCATCAATACTTTCTGCAAACAACATAACTCTATCATAATCACCAGCTATTTTTAGATTAAAAAAGCTTTGTGGCTGTAATACTGTATTATTAACCGGTTCATTTTTTGAATTGAGCACGGAAACTTTTTTATTACTTTTTAAAACCCAAGTTCCATCTACTGCTTCGATACTTATTAATTCACGAGGATTACCAATTGAATCAGTATCTGTAAGCCAATATTGACCTTTTATTTTATTAGGTAATGTTAAACTAAACATTTGCCTTGATTTAATAAGATTAACGATCATTTTTTAATCCTTTCTTTTTCATATAAATTCATATCTGACTCAAGCAGTAAAACCTGTTCGACTATATTTACATGTTTTTTCGCTACAGCCTTTGCTCCTTTTTCAAAGTCATTATTTGATTTGAAGAAAAACACAATTGCCAAAAACTGTGTCCAGGTCATTGGCTGTTCTTTTCTTTCAATCAATGATATCATTTGGCGGCTCATTCCGACTTTTCGAGCAAGAACCGTTTGTGATACGCCTAACTCTTTTCGCAAATATGGCAATGCTTGCGTGAGTGATAATTTACCGATGGGATATTACAGTCATCTAAAATTTTATGATATCGGTATTCATAAGTGCGTGGACTTATGAAACAATTGTTATTTGAAACTACATAAATTCCGGTTGCTCTTTGCTTCATAAAAACCAATATCGGAATCAATTTTGACGGAATCGGAATATCCCTTAAAGATGACTTTGTTTTTGGCTTATCAATAATCAATTTTGTTGTGCCGTTTCGCTCATCATCTGATTTTACACGGGCAACAGTAGAACGAATATGAAATATTTGATTTTCAAAGTCTATATCGTTCCACGAAAGTGCACAAACTTCTCCTATTCTTAATCCCGTATTGAGTGAAATTAAAATGCCAAGCTTTGTTTCATTGATATTATTAAGCAAAGCCGATTCAAGCCTGTTTTGGTCAAAAACACTTAATACCTCAAGCTCTCTTTTATCAATGCTTGGCTTTTGTAAATTGATATTCAATGGTTGACACAATCCCTCGTTAACTGCGAACTGCAAAATTGATAACGTAACTGACATAATCGAACGGACATACGCCGGTGATAGCGCTTCTTTTCCGTTTAGACTGCCCTGTTCAAGTTTTCTGTTCATAAAGCTTGTCAACATTGATGAAGTGACGGAAGATAAAGGAACATCGCCTAGTTCGGGTATAATATGCTTTTCAATAAGATATTCGTACCTTACTTCCGTAGCTCCTTTGTGAATTGATTTGCTTGAATTCAACCACTGCGTTATTATCTCTTTTATTAAAATTGGCTGTTGCTGCTTTTTTTCATTTAATAATGCAGGTTGAGATGTGATCAACCTAATTTTGTCTTTGACCTCTTTATAAGTTTTTCCGTACACAGAATGATATTTTGTTTTTGCATCGGTGAGTGTATCGACCTTATAGCGTCCCTCCCAGCGTCCGTCCGCTCTTTTACGGATATTTTCTCCTTTTTTTGGCATAACTTAAAAATCCTTTCTTTATTTTTCGACCATAATTTGACCACTATAAATTATAAACCTTGCATTTTTGAGACTTTTTCATATACATTTAAGTATATATTTTTGAAAAATCGACATTTTTTATTTATTAAAAGCTGTCGAAACTTGACAAATGATTAGTCATATGATAGAATTAACATATATTTTTATGTGTTTAGAATAAGTAGTTCTACGCAAAGAAAAATTTTGACTCGTAAAATTTAAATATGTAATCATAACCACCAGTTGAACTGGTGGTTTGCACAGGCCCTATAAGGGCCGCCGGCTGGCTTGCCGACTGAAAGTCGGCACTGAAGTTTGACATCGCATTACTATTTCAAGCAGCCGCTCTCGTGCGGCTGTTTATTTTTTGCTTACTTATTCTTGTTACCCGTAAACGGGTCTACATACTCTTTGAGTGATATTTGGTCATTCGCAAAATCTTCTTCTATCTGATTTTGTATGTACTTTTCTATCACTTTCTTATTTCGACCGACTGTATCAACATAGTATCCTCTACACCAAAAATGTCGATTACCATACTTATATTTTAAGTTTGCATGTCGGTCGAAAATCATCAATGTACTTTTTCCCTTGAGATATCCCATGAATTGTGCTACACTTAGGTATGGTGGTATTGACACTAGAAGGTGTATGTGGTCCTTGCACGCTTCTGCTTCAATTATTTCTACGCTTTTCTGTTCGCACAATTTTCGGATTATTTCTCCGACATCTTTCTTTATTCTCCCATATATCTCTTTTCTGCGATACTTTGGTGCGAATACTATGTGATACTGACATCTGTATGTTGAGTGGGAAAGTGTTTTTATTTCGTTATTTCCATTCTTTTTTATCATTGTTTTTAACCTCCTGTATTTTAGTAACGCGGCTGTCAAACCGTTTCTATTATACTTGGAGGTTATTTTTTCGCCAATACATTCGCCTTGCATCAAGCTCGGCGGTTTTATTTTCACTAAAGCTTTTTATTTCCCCCGGTAGAACCGGGGGTTTTGTCTTTGCTGAAGAGACAATAAGAACCTGACTCGCTTACCGCTAGTCAGGTTATTGTTTTTAATCATTAATATATTTCAAACCAACTTTATCATTACATTCATACAATGTTGCGTAATTCAAGGACTGATCATCTCTTGCCCAAATAACATCTTTCCTTATAACCTTACCGGGATTACCTGCAATAACGCAGTTTTTTTCTGTAAATTTATGACTGGTAACGGTATTTGAGCCAACAATACAATTATCAGGTATGGTGCAGCCGCCAAGGATGCTAACATGCCTGCCTACCCAAACATGATTGCCGATATAAATGTTTTTATTTTTGTTAATGCGTTCCTTGGTATTCAAATCAAAAATGTGATGACCATCTACCTGAAACAAACCGATTGGTATGCTAAACATACAACTATTTCCAATTTCAACAATTCCATCTGTTGTAGTCTGAATAAGCACCTCACAAAATGAGCAGCTGTTTCCAATCTTTACAGTAGCATTGTTTCCATATAACTTCACCTTTAAACTATTGGAAATAAATAGAATGTCTCCAATATTGATTTTATTATTTGAAGCATTCTCTCTGCCCCTGCGAATAAACAATTTATTACGCTTATATTCACCCTTAAAGGTAATATCATTTCCACAGTAATCAATATAATGATTATATCCCAAATCATTTAAAAAGCTTATATCTATAACCGAAGAATAGTTCGAAATATAATCATATGCAAAGCCGTTTTCTTTTACATATGGAACAATCCTTTTAATATTTTCTGAGTTTTGCAGGGCAATAATAATTAATACACTTTCATCTCTAAGCTTAGATAAGGTATCCTTATTATACTGGGTAAGTGACTGCAAATCATTATTCAATTTAGAATAATCTGTTTTGTTAAGAAAAATTCCGGTGTATTTTAAAACACCTTTTGTTTTCAAATACATACTATTCAGATATTCTGCCGAACATCCGCCATAAATAATAATATGCTTGTAAGCCGAAATATTCTGTGCATTAAACTCCAAAATTACACCTTCCTAATTCTAAAAATTATAAAAAACTTTATTTTGACTTTTTAAAAATTCTTTTAATTAAGCGTGGCAGCCAGGTTATGGCTCTTCCTATTCTGAATGCAAAGGATGCTCTTGTTAATGCAAGACGCATTTTATAATCATCCCTCTGGTTTACAACCTTTTTCAGATTCTTCACTTCATTTTCGAGACGAATAATTCTTGCAGTAGGTGTTGACTTTCTAAGCTCCGATTTATCTTTGAGTAACTCTCTTATAATAACTGTCCAAATAAAATCTTTGCGGTAGAATTCAACTATATTTTCATCTATTAAGCTTTCGTCAACACTTGCATTTATGCTTGATATTACATTTAAAAGCTCTATATTTTCAAAGCTGATAACATCATGCAACGGATTTTTAAATGTAATAAATACTCGCTGAAGTGAAAGCGAATGAAGCTTTGAATACCCAAGCTCGGCAGACATTTTAAGATCATATTCCACACCCTTGAGTGCATCTATAAGCTTTTCAGAGTTCCATACCATTGGGTGGCTTGCTCTTCTATATCTGTAAACGGTTTTGCTTGTAGCATAAAAACATCCGGCCGTGTTAAGGGCCTTAATGAAGAACGGCGGATCCTGAAAACGCTTTAATTTCGGGAAATATATCTTATTTTCTCTGAGCATCTCAGTGTTATATATAAATCTGTGGAAACCGTAGTCAAATTGGTAATTCTTATATTCTACAATACCGTCCGTTTCAAATATATAATCCGAAAGGGTACCTTTGAATATAGTATTAACTCTGCTTCCAACCAAATCACTGAAAGAGCCGCCTGATGCCAAAACATTATTTTCAACGGCATTATCGTAAAGGGTTTCAAGCACATCATCAGAAGGATAAAAATCATCCGGATCCATAAATATCAAAAATTCACCATGTGCCATATCAATGCCCTTATTTCTTGTGGCACCTACACCGATATTAGCCTGGTTGTATATCTGAACTCTTTTATCCCTTTGTGCAAACGGAAGAAGTTTTTTCAATGAGCCGTCTGTTGAACCATCGTTGATACAGATTATTTCAATTTCTTTAAGTGTTTGATTTACCACACTTTCAAGACATTCCTCAACATAATCTTCAACATTATATACAGGTATTATTACAGTAACCTTTTGCTTTTTTACTCTGATATTATAATATTCCTCAGGATTCTCTGTAATCCAAAGCAATTTTTCCCAATCAGCTTTTCCGAAGCATTCTTCATCAAGCATATTTTTATTTAATAATTCTTTAAATTCCTTGCTGAGCTCAATAAAGAAATCATGCTTTAATTCGTATGCAATTCTTTCTACTGTATACAGATATGATTTGAATTTCTTCCAATAATAGAGCTTTCTGTATGTTTCATTAACACCCTCTGCATCTATATAATCCTTAATTAAATCAAATTCAAGCTTAATTAAATCTGTTTTTCCGCGGTTGTGAATTGATGAATTAGGATTATCAAATCTATAATAATAAAACGGAATATTAGTATAATAAACTCTGGTTGCCCAACAAAAGCTTTTAAAACAAAAGCCGTTGTCCTGAAATGAAGCACCGGGAGTTTCGTTATGCCTGATATTATTATCAGTTAAAAATGATTTCTTATATATACCGGACCATGTCTGCATATTGAACTGGAATACTTCATAGTTTTCCTGAGGATTAATCACTTTATCATAATAACTTGACCATGCAGATTTTATATGATTGCAATCCTTATTGCCGTCTATTTCTATAAATCTGTAAAAATCACCTTTAACAATATCTATATCATTCTGAACTGCTAAATCATACAGTACTTCATACATATTTGACTCAACATAATCATCACTTTCAACGATACCGATATATTCACCGACAGCCATATCCATACCAATATTCATAGTATGACCATAGCCTGCATTATCCTTATTAATAACCTTTACGCGGCTGTCCTTTGCAGCATATTCTTTAAGTATTTCAAGGGAACCGTCTTTTGAACCATCATTAACACAAATAATTTCAATATCTTGAAGTGTCTGATTTACACAACTGTCAAGACATTCCCGAAGATACTGTTCAACATTGCATACAGGCACAACAATTGAAACCTTAACAGGTCGTTCAATTTTCTTGTCAAAGTTAATTAACTCATGAATTGCAACCTTTTCCTTAGTCAATCGCATCGCTTCATTAAGAACTTCTGCTTTTTCGCTGTCCAAAAGATTCATAAATTTAAAACTCCCTCTTGTTATACTGTCTATTTTAAAATCAAAAATTAGAATATTGGGGAAATATTATTTCCATAGTGTTCGGAATATTATTTTTTCTCTTTGCATTATTTTTAAACAATAATATAGGTAAAATAAGTATATAAGTAATTATATGTTTTGTCAACTATTTTCTTGTTTTTACAAGCATTTATGATACCCTCAGTTAAAACAGATTTTAGTAATAAATGTAAATTTAGACAAAAAAACGATTATATAATCGTTTTTTTACTCATTTATTATTTTAAACAGCTCTTTTATTCTTTCAGCCTCACCGTTCAGGTACAGATACCCAAAAAGTGCTTCCACTCCTGTTGCGGTGTGATATTCTGCATCAGTTGCACTTTTAGGTGAATGACCAACCTTGGCATTTCTGCCGCGCTTGAACTGCGCCGTTTCATCCTCTGTTAAAAAATCTTTTATCTTTGCAAACGCTTCTGTCTGCGCTTTAGCCGATACATATTTAACGCTTTCACGGTGCAGATCATTCACCGGTCTGTTTGCATCACACACCAGTGTTTCACGCACAAGTATTTCATAAACACAATCACCCACAAAGGCAAGATTAAGCGGGCTTAACTGCCTTGGGCTTACATCCTTATCAATAAATCTCATAGCTTACGGAACATACTCAAATTCGATATCATAAATCGAAACCGTGTCCCCCTCCTGTATTCCTTGCCGGCGAAGTGCATCAAACACCCCGCTTTTTTCAAGCACGCGCTGCATATACTGCAGGCTTTCATAATCCTCAACATCTATACCGCGCAAAACTCTTGGAAACCATCCTGCTTCTACAACAAACATACCTTCCTCAGGCTGTGTGATTTTAAAGCCGTCATCCTTTTTGATAAGGCTCTCAACAGGAATTTCCTCTGCTTCATATTCCTTAATCGGAGGAAGCGTCTGCAGTTTATTCCAGACTGCATTCATAAGCTCCTTTGTACCCTCTAAAATCGGTGCACAAATGGAATGGTATTCATATCCCTGCTCTTCAACCCAGTTTTTAAAATCTTCAATCTGCTCGGGTTCTGCCATATCTATTTTATTGCCTGCAACTATCTGCGGTCTTTCCGCAAGCTCCGGGTTGAATTTGACAAGTTCCTCGTTGATTTTTGCAAAATCTTCTTTAGGATCTCTGCCCTCGTGACCACTGACATCAACAATGTGTACAAGCAGACGGCAGCGTTCAACATGCTTTAAAAATTCGTGACCTAAACCTATTCCCTCGCTTGCACCCTCTATCAGCCCCGGTATATCTGCAATAACAAAGGAGTTGCCCTCGCCCATATACACAACACCTAAATTCGGAACAAGTGTTGTGAAATGGTAATCACCAATTTTAGGCTTTGCCTGAGAAACAACGGAAATAAGACTTGATTTCCCTACGGAAGGATAACCGAGCAAACCGACATCCGCAAGCAGCTTCAGTTCAAGGCTTACCTCCCATTCTTCGCCCGGAATACCGGGCTTTGAAAATCTCGGCACCTGCCTTGTGGGTGTTGCAAAATGCTGATTTCCCCAGCCGCCCTTGCCGCCCTTTGCAGCAATAAACCGCTCTGTTTTACTCATATCCGCCATAACCGCACCGCTGTTAGCTTCTCTTATAACCGTTCCACGGGGCACTCGAATTTCAAGACTTTCTCCGTTTTTTCCGTGGCATCTTCCGCCCTCTCCGGGCAAACCGTTTTTAGCAGAATATTTACGTTTGTAACGAAAATCCGCAAGAGTTGCGAGATTATCATCAACAACAAAAATTACATCGCCGCCCTTGCCGCCGTCACCGCCGTCAGGTCCGCCTGCGGCAACATATTTTTCACGGTGAAAAGCAACTGCACCGGCACCTCCGTCGCCCGCTTTTATTTTTATTTTAGCAATATCAACAAACATCGTTTTACTTCCTTAAATCTTTATGTTATAGATATTAACAGAATAATTCATAAAATGCAACAAAAAACGGGTGAACAAGATCACCCGCAAAATCATATTATTTCAGGAGCGGCAAAACTGCCTGCCCTTCCGGGCAATAATTGCGGTTAAGATATTCAAAACCTGCTGTTCTGCTGCTTTTGTATGGATCATACTGCGTTCTTTACCTTATCTTTTTTAAATTCATAATAATCAAACCCCTTTTATAATGATATCAAACATAAAAAAATATACAATAAAATATAACACTCTGTCACTTTTAGTTATAATATTCTCTTTCAGTTTGCTAATAATCGATTCTTTTCTCCTTATACTAGTAGTTATTAATTATAACTGACAGGGGTAAAAGTATGGATTGCAGTTCTATTGGAATACACATTCGTGAATATAGAAATATGAAAGGTTTAAGCCAAGAAGAAATGGCGGAAAGGGCAGAATTAAGCAATAATTTCATAAGTATGCTTGAAAGAGGAGAAAAGAAGCCGTCTATTGAATCTTTAATAAAAAATACAAATATTCTTGAAATTCCATCTGATTTTTTGCTTGCAGATGTTTTGAATACAGGCTATAGGGTTAAATCATCTATACTTACCGAAAAAATTGAAAGATTGTCGCAAAACAGTAAGAAAATTGTTTTTGATGTGTTGGAAACACTCATAAAAATCTGCAATAACGGCTATGATTTTACAGAATATTTTAAAAGCATTCTGTTTTTTTTTTGAACATTTACATACTTTACTAAATTTCGACAGCATCGGCAAGTATAATAACTATTAGTGAGAATAAATCACCAATAGTATAAGAAGGAGAAAGGATATGAAAGGCATTTTAAATAAAGTGGCAAATATACATTCTGCATCTGTTGATGAAGTAACCACAGAAATCAGCCGTGCGATGATGATTTCATTCAATAACCCCGATCCTAAAGTCAGAGAAGCATGGAGCCATATTGCTCCGGACGGCGAAATTCCCGATGTAGAACAATTCATAGAATATATTTCAAATTATGTTAAGAAAAAAATTTCATAACTGTAACAAAAAAGCACGGACTGAAAACAGTCCGTGCAATTATTTGTAAATTACTGCTCAACAGGGTAAACAGAAACTTTCTTTCTGTCCTTGCCCATCTTTTCAAATTTTACAGTGCCGTCGATAAGAGCGTAAAGAGTATCATCAGAACCGATACCTACGTTATTACCCGGATGGATATGTGTTCCTCTCTGGCGATAGAGAATGTTGCCTGCGAGAACGAACTGACCGTCTGCTCTTTTTGCACCGAGTCTTTTTGATTCGGAATCACGACCGTTCTTAGTAGAACCCATACCTTTCTTATGAGCGAAAAGCTGTAAATCTAATTTAAGCATTATTACACCTCCGAAATAATCACATTAATATTTTCAGGATAATCCTTCTGAAGCTCTGTTAAATGAAGCTTTAAACCATTTAAAATATCCTGAGCCGAATTTGCAGATTTTTTAATCAGCAGTTTAAGATAACCGTCCTCAGCATCTGCATCAGCATCTGCACCGATTATCTCAGTAACCGTATTTGCTGCCATAAGGCACGCACTTGAAACAAATGCACATATCAAATCCTCACCCTTAGGTGCGCTCATTGAATGGCCTTCAGCTTCAAAACCAATTAAAACATCATCTGCTTTGAAAAATTTAACATTAATCATGGTAATTAAGCATTAATTGCTGTAATTTCAACCTTTGTGTATGGCTGACGGTGACCCATCTTGCGTTTTTCGTTCTTCTTTGGCTTGTAAGTAAATACAGTGATTTTCTTGCCCTTGCCGTTCTTAAGAACCTTAGCGCTTACAGTTGCCTTTGCACAATCCTTGCCTGCTTTGAAGCCCTTATCTGTGCTAACTGCAAGAACAGTATCAAATGTGATTTCCTCGTCTGCTTCCTTGCCGAGTTTCTCAACATAGAGAACATCGCCCTCAGAAACCTTATACTGCTTACCGCCTGTTACGATAACTGCGTACATCAAGTTTACCTTCCTTTATTCAGACTCGCTACGATGGGCGGTGAGCTTCACACTTGCAAACCCATAATATGCGGCTTAATGATTATACCATAAAAACAGAGAATGTCAAGCAAAATAATTATTCTGTTATTTAGAATGAATTTTTTGATAAAAATGCAATTTTCGCACATTGCTTCCAAGATAAATCATGATTTTCTCATAAATTTCGTACTCTTGAATAGTCACCACATATATTTTACACAAATACTCCATTTTTTGGGAGGGTAAAATGCTCCGTATGGATTATTGCTTAATTAAAAAGCTTCTGACTGTTGCCAAACAAAGTTTTTCCGCATCAAGTGCACAGCAGATATAACAATGGATACAAATATCTATAAGTAAAGTGTATAAGCTATAAAAATAAAAATTTTTCTTTACAAATAAATATCAATGTGCTATAATTTCATCGCTGTAAACGAATTACTCGGTTTCGGGTGCAAGCTTCTGATGAAGATTCACCTTTCCCGCTTCTGAGTTTTTCGCATTTCGGCAAATACTATAAAATGAGGTGAAAAACATGACACAGGCAGAAAAGCAGGCTATTATTGCTGAATATGCAACACACGAGGGTGACACAGGTTCTCCTGAGGTACAGATTGCTGTTCTTACAACAAGAATCAACGAGCTTACAGCTCATCTTAAGGTTCATAAGAAGGACAATCATTCACGCAGAGGTCTTCTTAAGATGGTAGGTCACAGAAGAAATCTTCTTTCTTACCTTTACAAGAGCGATATTGAAAGATACCGTGCACTTATTGCAAAGCTTGGTATCCGTGATACTCTTGACAGATAATGAGAATTCGGCAGACGGTAATTTGCTACCGTCTGCTTTTCATCATTAATGCAATCTGAAGGAGGGTGAATATAGTAGTAAATTGAGCATATAAGTGCTGATTGTGTGCTGAATTTATTACTATTTACACCTCCTTTTGATATAAAATAAAAAATTCATTTAAAGTGAGGTAAAATTATGTTTTTCAAAAACTTCAAGGTTTGGGAAACTGAATTTGCAGGCCGCAAATTCACTCTTGAAACAGGAAAAATGGCAGGGCTTGCAAATGCAGCTTTCCTTGCACGCTACGGCGAAACAGAGGTGCTTTGCACAGTAACAGCTTCTGCAAAGCCAAGAGAGGGTGTTGATTTCTTCCCTCTTTCAGTTGATTACGAAGAGAAAATGTATTCCGTAGGCAGAATTCCTGGTTCCTTCCTCCGCCGTGAGGGCAGAGCCGGTGAAAAAGCTATTCTTACAAGCCGTTGTATAGACAGACCTATCCGCCCGTTATTCCCTAAGGATTTAAGAAATGACTGCTCAGTTGTTGCAACAGTAATGTCTGTTGACCCTGACTGCTCACCTGAAATTGCAGCAGCTATCGGTGTTTCAGCAGCAATTGCTGTTTCGGATATTCCGTGGGACGGTCCTATTTCTTCAGTAAATGTTGGATTGGTTGACGGCGAAATCGTTCTCAACCCTACTCTTGAGCAGAGAGAAAAAACAGACTTAACACTTACTGTCGCTTCAACTGCAGACCTTGTTGCCATGATTGAAGCAGGCGGTAATGAAATTCCTGATGACCTTATGTTTGAAGCTATTATGGCAGGTCACGAGGAAAACAAGAAAATGGTTAAATTCATTCAGGAAATCGTTGATGAAATCGGCAAGCCTAAGTTTGCTTATGAGTCATCAGATCCTGACCCTGAAATTATGGCTGAAATTGAAGCATTCTGCATTGAGGATGTTAAGAAGGCGCTTGATACAGACGACAAACTTGTTCGTGACGAGGCTCTTCTTCCTATCTATGCAGCAGTTCACGAGAAATTTGACGAAAGATTTGAAGGCAACGAAGCTAAACTTGATGAAATTATGTATCTTGTTCAGAAGCACGTTGTTCGTACTTGGCTCAAGGATGAGCACAAGCGTGTTGACGGCAGAGGCATTGACGAAATCCGTCCGCTTAATGCAGAGGTTGACCTACTTTCAAGAGTTCACGGCTCAGGTATGTTCACACGCGGTCAGACTCAGGTGCTTTCAATTACAACACTCGGTCCTATGAGTGACTGTCAGCTTCTTGACGGTCTTGACGAGCAGAACGAAAAGAGATATATCCACCATTACAATTTCCCAAGCTACAGCGTTGGCGAAACAAAGCCGTCAAGAGGTCCGGGAAGACGTGAAATCGGTCACGGTGCACTTGCTGAAAAGGCACTTGTTCCTGTTCTTCCTTCCGTTGATGAATTCCCATACTGCATTCGTGTTGTATCAGAAGTTCTTTCTTCAAACGGTTCAACATCACAGGGCTCAATCTGCGGTTCTACCCTTTCACTTATGGCTGCAGGCGTTCCGATTAAAGCTCCTGTTGCAGGTATCAGCTGCGGACTTATCACAGGTGATGAAGGCGTTTACGGCGACTTTATGACAATGGTTGATATTCAGGGTCTTGAGGATTTCTACGGAGATATGGACTTTAAGGTTGCAGGTACAAAAAAGGGTATTACTGCTATTCAGATGGACCTTAAGGTACACGGTCTTACACCTGAAATCATTAAAGAGGCTTTTGCTAAAACAAACAAGGCAAGAAATTACATTCTTGATGACATTATGCTCCCTGTTATCAGCGAGCCGCGTCAGGAGCTTTCAAAATATGCACCTAAAATGCTTACCGTTTCTATTGATCCCGATAAGATTGGTGATGTTATCGGAAAGGGCGGAAAGGTAATTCAGGAAATCCAGGCTGAATTTGATGTTAAAATCAACATTGAAGAGGACGGAAGAGTATTCATCAGCGGTGTTGATGTTGATAAGTGCAGAGGTGCTCTTGAGGTTGTTAAACTTATTGCAACAGATCCTGAGGTTGGTGCCTTCTACAATGGTGTTGTTACAAGAATTATGAACTTCGGTGCATTTGTAGAAATCGCACCGGGCAAGGAAGGTCTTGTTCATATTTCAAGACTTGATGTTAAGAGAACCGAAAATGTTGAGGATGCTGTTAATGTTGGTGATTCAATCATTGTTAAATGCATTGAAATTGATGATCAGGGCAGAATCAATCTTTCAAGAAGAGATGCTCTTATTGAGCTTGAGGGTATGACACCTGAAAATGATATTGATGAAGCGCCGAAAAAGCCACGTAGAGATAATTTCCGCAATGACAGACGCAATCGTAAATAAATAGCCAAATACAATCTAACGCTGCCTTCGGGCAGCGCTTTTCTTTTTTGTAGTAATATATTGTAATTAATATTTATTTTTATTGACGAACAATATTTTAAATGGTATCATAAAAATAATTGTGAATATGAAAAGCAGAGCTTTTTTCAATAGAGGAGTAAAAACTATGAAATACCGAATCAGCAGAGAATTACATACTGATTTTTCCGTTTTTGAGCAAAACAAATTGCCCGAACGCAGCTACTTTATACCTTTTTCAAATACCGAAAAACTTCAGCAAAGCAATTATAAAAATGAAAGATATATCTCCGACCGCATTATGAGCTTAAGCGGGAAGTGGGATTTTGCTTATTTTGATAAACTCAGCAAGGTGCCTGCTGAATTAAACACGGATATTTTTCCGTTTAATACTGCAGAAATTCCCTGCACATGGCAGCGCACAGGCTATGACCAGATTGCGTACATAAACACACGCTATCCTTTTCCTAAAAAACCGCCGCACATTCCGCAGGATGTTGCAGTAGGCATTTACCGCAAAAAAATTCTTATTGAAAATGCAGACACCCGCAGAGTTCTGACATTTTTAGGTGTTGCAGGTGCACTTGCAATATATATCAACGGCACATATGTGGGCTACAGCGAAGGCAGCCATAATTCAGCTGAGTTTGATATTACTCCATTTTTGAACAATGGTGAAAATGAAATTGTTGCCGTTGTTTACAAATGGAGCAACGGAACATACCTAGAATGTCAGGATATGTTCAGAGAAAACGGCATCTTCCGTGATGTTTATATTACATCAACCCAAAGCAGCTATATCAATGATTTTCTCATTCGCCCTGTTAAAAACTTTGACGGTACATATGATGTTCATATTTCCGTTGATGGTGAATTTGAAGAAAATACTCGCATTGAAATTAAAGCTATAGATGATGAGGTGCTTTTTGAAACAAGCCTGCTGCCTCAAAAGGAAACTGCTGTTTCGGTTTGTTATGTTGATGAATGGAGTGCCGAAACACCAAAGCTGTATGAAGCCACAGTAACCTTATATCGTGATGAAGAGGAACTTGAAGCCATACGTACATATATAGGCTTTAAGGATATAAAAATAGACGGCGAGGTATTCCTGTTTAACGGCAAAGCAATAAAAATGAAGGGTGTTAACCACCACGATACCCATATGACAAAGGGCTATGCTATGAGCCTTGATGATATGGAGCTTGATATAAAGCTGATGAAGGAATACAATTGCAATACAGTAAGAACCTCACACTATCCTCCGGATCCTGCATTTTTGACAATGTGTGATATGTACGGTCTTTATGTTGTTGACGAAGCCGATATTGAAACACACGGCTTTTATGCAATCCCCCACAGTACATATAATCCTAACAGATTGAGTAATGATATCAGTTGGGCATCTCATTATCTGGACAGAGTTAAAAGAATGTACGGCAGAGATAAAAATCATCCGTCAATAACGATGTGGAGTCTTGGCAATGAATCGGGCGGATATAAATGTCAGGACGTCTGTTACGATTTCTTAAAAGAGGTTAATCCTGAAATTCCCGTACATTATGAAGGCGTTAACCGCAGCAAGCGATGGGCGTATGACGTTGTGTCACGTATGTATGCCACACAGGATTTAATGAGAAAAATTTTAAAAGGCACCGCAGGAAAAAAATATAAGGGTAAGCCATTTTTTCAGTGCGAATATGCTCATGCAATGGGCAACGGTCCCGGCGGGCTTGAGGAATATATGCAGCTTTTCTATTCTTCAGATCAGTTTATGGGCGGCTGCATATGGGAATGGGCTGATCACAGTGTTTATGATGAAAATGCAAAATACAAGTGGACCTACGGCGGTGACCACAATGAGCCTATACACGACGGCAATTTCTGTGTTGACGGTTTGTTCTATCCCAACCGTGAGCCGTCAAGCGGAGCGCTCGAAATGAAGGCATGCTACCGCCCTGTGCGTGCAAGCCATATAGGCGGCGGAAACTTTGAATTCTGGAACACACAAAGCTTTGTTTCAACAGGCAATATTGTAATTGAATATGAAATACTTGAAAGCGGTCTGCCTGTTCAAAACGGAAAATTTGAAGTTGATATTCCCGCAGAGGATAAGCACGTTTTCAGCATAGTATGCGAATCCTTTAACGCGGCAGACACAGATGTATTTGTCAACTTCACATACAAAAATAAGGATAATGGTTTTGAAATTGCAAAGGAGCAGATTGTTCTTTCTGCTGCTGAAATACAGTCTGCAAAACAGCTTAAATCTGCCAATATAAATTGCAGCAAAAAGGAAATTAAAATTGATTTTCCAAACGGCAGTGCTGCTTTCAATAAGAAAAAAGGTCTTATAAGCTACAATATTAACGGCAAAGAATATATCAATCAGAATCCTGAGGACGGCAGGTTCGGCTTTGTTCCTCATATTTACAGAGGCAGACTTGATAATGATCAGTATATTGTTATTTTCTGGAATATTATCGGTCTTGAAAGTGCCAAACCCAAACTCCGTTCCTGTAAGCTGATTACTGACGATAACGGCAGAAGCATTATCAGAACAACCTACCGCTTTGTCACAAGAGGTATTTTTACTCTTGCAAAGGCTGTTGTTGATTACTGTTTTAACGAAGACGGCACGGTTTATGTTACATCAAAGCTGAAAAAGAGCTGTCCGTTCACTGACCAGCTTCCGCGATTCGGTGTTCACTGTGAGCTTGCATCGGATTTAAACAAGGTGGAATATTACGGTCTTGGTCCTGCTGAAAACTATTCTGATTTTAAGGAGCATTCAACAATCGGAATATATGAAAGCACTGTTGCTGAAATGGCACACAAATATATCAAGCCGCAGGATTCAGGAAACCGCGGTGAAACACGCTACTCCGTTCTTAAATCAGAAAACGGAGAGGCAATCCGATTCAATGCTGTTAACAAGCCTTTCAGCTTCAATGCAAATCATTTTACATTAAATCAGCTTATTGCCGCTGAGCACATTGAAGATTTACCTGATACAAACACTACATTTGCCTCAATAGACGGCTTTGTAAGAGGAACAGGCTCAGGAAGCTGCGGCCCTGCTCCGTCAAAAGAGCATCTTATCAACTTCGGCTATAAAAAGCCGCTTGAATTTACATTTGAGATTGTTCCCGTAAAAAAATAACCATATCTAACGGAGGCATCCGCAGATGAAAAAATTATTTGTTGTTTCTAAAACACATCTTGATCTTGGTTTTACGGATTTCGCCTGTAAAATCAAAAAACAATACATAGATTCCTTTATACCCGGTGCCGTTAATCTTGCTGCACAGGTCAACAATGAAACCGAAAAGAATTTTATATGGACAACAGGCTCCTGGATACTTAAAGAAGCCCTGCTTCACGGCACAGACGAGCAAAAGACGAGTTTGAAAAATGCGATTAAAAAGGGAAATATTGTTCCCCACGCAATGCCGTTCACTACGCACACCGAGCTTCTTGATGAAGACACGCTCGAATACGGGCTTTCAATAGTTGATAAGCTTGATGAAATCAGAGGAAGAAAAACAGTTGCCGCAAAGCTTACGGATGTTCCCGGTCACACCAAAGGGCTTGTTAAGGCTCTTGCCGCTCACGGAATCAAGCTGCTGCACATAGGTGTTAACGGTGCTTCAACTCTTCCGGAGGTTCCGCCCTGCTTTTTATGGAAATGTGAGGACTCAGAGATTGTTGTTATTTACTCAGGCGCATACGGCGGTGCTTTCAAATGCGATTTGGTGGATGAAATTCTTTATTTTGACCATACGCTTGATAACCACGGTGCACCGTCTTCAAAAAAAATTCTTAATAAAATCGGTGCAATAAAAAAGCAGTACCCCGATTATGAGGTAACTGCAGGCAGTATGGATGATTTTGCAGATGTGTTATGGGAAAAGCGAGCTTTGCTTCCTGTTGTTAAAAACGAAATTGGTGATACCTGGATTCACGGCAGTGCGACAGACCCTTATAAATCTGCTGCACTGAGAGAGCTTATGAGTCTTAAAGGCAAGTGGCTTGCAGACGGCAGTATGCTTCACGGCAGTGATGAGTACATCCATTTTTCAGATGCACTGCTTTGTGTTGCCGAGCACACCTGCGGAATGGATAATAAAAAATTCTTTGCAGATTATGAAAATTATCTGAAAAAGGATTTTGAAGCTGCCAGAAAGCGTGACAATGTTGTTCTTCGCCGACTGCTGCAGGATTTTCCGCAGAATTTCTTTACCTTTTTAAAAAGAAAGTCCGGCGAATACCATGACGGATGCTACAGTACAATTGAAAAAAGCTGGGCAGAACAGCGCGAATACATCACCCTTGCGGTTAACGCATTAGATGAGGAGCATAAAACCGAGGCGATGTCTGCTCTTTCAAGACTGATTCCGGTTGAGCCCGCTGAGATAAAAGAAAACCTTAATCCATACGGCACATTTAATCTTGGCAAATGGAGCTTAGCAATCAACGAAAACGGCGGCATAGGCAAGCTTTGCTTTGACGGTGACGATGTTATTGCTTCAAACAATCAGCCTGCTGCCGAATACCGTGCCTACAGTTCGGAGGATTATGCATTCTGGGTTAAGCATTATACAAGAGATTTAAAGAAAAATATCGGGTGGGCGCTCGGTGATTTTTCAAGACCTCTTCTGAAATATGCAGACGGCAAATATAAAACAGGAAGATTTTTCTATCATATCAGCGAAGCCTGTGCTGAGCAGAGCGAAAACAGTATAGAGGTTACTGTTAATCTCACCTGCGAAAAATCACTCTGTGAAGAGCAGGGCGCACCGAGATTAATTCAGCTCATTTATCATTTAACCGAAAACGGCTTAAAAATAAACACAGGCTGGTTCGGCAAGGATGCCAACAGGCTTACGGAAGCAATTTTTCTGCATTTTTATCCTGCAGGAAAGGATATTGTGCTGAACAAAACACTGAGCAAGGTTAACCCAAGCGAGGTTGTTTCAAAGGGCGGAAGAAACCTGCACGCAGTATTCGGTGCCGTTACAAAGAACGGCAGATACAGCTTTGTAAACAGGCATAATCCGCTGATTTCAATAGGCAGAGGGAAAATACTTGAAATAGACAATAAACTCGAAAATATAGAGACAGACGGCATTTCATATGTGCTTTACAATAATGTGTGGGGCACAAACTTCCCGCTTTGGTATGAGGATAACGCAAGCTTTGAATTTGAAATAACTAAAAATGATTAAAAATGGGGGCGGATATAGAATCCGCCCCTATGTTTTTACTTTTTTAATGCAGGGATTATGATTTCCGTTTCGTCACCGTTAATAATCGCACCAAAACGGTAAACAGGCTGATAATAGCCCTTTGTATCAAGCTGATAATCAAGCTCTGCATCCAAAACATTTATATCCTTTTCACCCTGATAATAGCAGACAAATTCACCGTTCAGCAGCTTATCATAGGCTTCTCTTTCGGAAATCAATTCAAATTCCTTATACGGCTGATATTTAATTATATTATCATACATCGTTTCAATGCTGCCATTTACAGTATATGTTAATTCAATTGCTCCATCATAAAGGCACCCATCTACAAGAAGCTTATTTACTGAAAATTTATAGCTTCCCTCTCCCTCATTGAAAAACTTTGCTTCTTCAGGAACATCTATACCAAGAGCCTTCAGTGATTTTTCAATTTCACCACGTTCGGCATCTGAAATCAATTCATCACCTGAAAACGCATGATAATCAAATGCACCGCCATTATACTTGATTGTTATGATGTGGCCTTCTATTCCGTAAAACCACGCTGTGCTTTCATAATAAATTGTTCTTTCCTCATACATTTCTACAGCACATTTATCAAGCATTTCCTGTGCAAGCTGCTTTGCTTCATCATGTGAATACACCTTTGCACTATAAACGGTTTCGCTTATCTCTTCTTCAGAAAAATCACTTTCTGTACTTACGGTTATATCCGTTTCCCTATAAATATAATTGCTGCTTAAATTGCCAAGCTCCTGAGCAGAATACGCAATAAAAATTGAAGAAAACATTGCAACTGCAAGCAAAAGCGGAAGCTGCTGCAGCACAACAGGCAAAATTTTAACCTGCTGCTTTTTTATTTTTTTATAAACCGAGAATACAATGCTGAATAAACCGTAGCCAATCATTGCACCAAGCAGATTATCAAACAAATCATCAACCTCGAAAATACCGAGCCTGAATGTAAGCTGCGTAAGTTCAATAGTAAGCGTAAAGACAAAGCCTGCAAGATAAACCCTCCGGAAAGCCCTGAATTTTTTAAACAGTATCGGCAGCATAAATCCGAATGGCACGAACATTAAAATATTAAGAATAATATTTCTCCATTCACTGAAAAGAAAGTAATTCCATGCAAGCTTATATGAATAAAACGGATGCAGCTGATATACATACTGCATTCCGAAGTGCACGTGTCTGCTGAGCATGGTTGCACCTATAACCACAACGATATAACAGATAAAAGCCGCAAAGAAAACAGCCCAAAGAGGATTTGATTTTTTATTTTTGTTTTTCTTTTTGATATGCATCAAAAAATAGCCTACAAGAAATGCGGCGGCAAGCACTATTCCAACCGCAATATAATCCTTTGCAAGCCTTATAATTTCATATATTTCCTGCATACAAAACCTCATCTCATTTAAACAAAAAGCCCACACTTTTCTGTGTGGGCCTTTGCTTTAATTATTCAGCCGCTCTTCTTGCTGCCAGTTCGGTAGAAATCTTTGCTTTCTTGTCACCAACAATATCATATTTAAACATAGGTATAATTGAAAGCAGTGCAAGAATTCCCGGCAGTGCTGTGTAAGCAAAGAATATTACATTCTTTGTGCTGTTTGTGAAGTCCCCTGTTCCGAGTGATTCATAATAGCCTGATTTCTGAACAAAGATAAGACCGACTGCTGTACCGAGAGCAAGGCAAACCTTAATTGTAAGCGTAAGAATTGAGTAGCAGGCACCCTCCATTCTCTTGCCTGTTTTATGCTCATAATAATCAACTGCATCCGCTGTCATAATCATAGGCATAAGTGTTACTGCACCAAACTGCAGGCCAATAAGGAATAATGAAGCATAGAAAAGAACAGTAAGCACCATATTGCTTGGATTATTAAACCAGAAATAGCCGATTACAAATGAGAAGATTGAAGCCGCAAAGCCATAAACGGAAAGAAGAATATAGGCATTTCTTTCATTCATTTTTTTGATAAGAAGCGGACACAATGCCATACTGATCATTGAGCCGATAGCTGTCACGATACCCAGTACGGCTACAAGATTCTGGCTTCCGAGAATAACAGTTGCAGCCTGCACCTGAATACCCATAGCCATCTGTCTGCCGAAGCCGAGGAAATAGGAAATGATAACAAGCATAAACGGCTTATTATTTTTAAGAGCATTAAGCATATCCTTAGCCGTTACCTTTTCTGCCGATGCATTAACAACTCTTTCTTTATTGATAAGAGGAATAAGCGCAAATAATGCACAACCGAGAACAGCCGTTAAAACTGCAACCCAGAAATACTCGGATGCAATCATAGGCGTATCCGTTTCGCCGCTTTTAACAAATACCTTAGAGCCGTTCGGAATGATAAGGCAAACAATAGGAACGATAACAACACACGCCGAAAAACCAACCTGCTTAAAGGTGTTCGATATTGAAACAACATTTGTTCTTTCGGTAGGATTAGGAGTAAGTGCTGCTGCTATACCCTGTGAAGGAACATCACCCATTGTCATGGCAATGCTCCAGATAAGATATGTAACAAATATCCACGCATAAAGACCAACGCCCTTAAACGGAACATTTGCAAACACAACTGCACTCATAACAAGCAGCGGCACAAGTGAATACAAGATCATTGACTTGAACTTGCCCATTTTGCTTTTTGAGCGGTCAACAAGATTTCCTACAACAGGATCTGCAACAGCAGAAACAATTTTTGCAACAAGTATTAAAATTGCTACCACGCTGACATTTGCACCTAAAATAGAGCCGTCAAACTCTGCCTGATATGAATTCAGAAGACCTACTATTGCCTGAAAGCCGAAAAGTCCAAGCGAATAAGCAGCAATTTCTTTAAAATTCATATGCTTCTGCTTTGTAACATCCAATGTATTTGTGCTACTCATAATAAAACCTCCAAAACCTTAAAACATAAAAGGGCGAAACGGTGCCCCATTGCATCGCTTCGTCCCTGATATTAAAATTAATCTTTAAAAACCTCGCTGAATATGTCAATATCCGATGCCTTCATAATTGCACTGAAAAGGCGTGAACCGTTAACAGGCAGCAGCTTGCCGAAAATGCTCATTGCATGTGCATCAAGACCGTGAATCTGAAGTGCCTGCTTATGCTCAATACCAAACATAATCATTTTAACCATCAAATCACAATCCGTAGAAATCATATCTATGATTTTCTGCCCTTTTTCGCCCTCCGTGCTCTGATTGCGGAAAATATCCGTCTTCGTAAATCCGGGGCATACAAGACCAACATAAAGCTTTCCGCGGAATTCCTCTCTCAAAGACTCCGTAAAGCCTTTTACGGCTGCCTTGGATGCAGAATATACAGAGGTTCCCGCAAGGCTCATAAGAGCCGCTGAGGAATCTATATTAATAACTGCACCGTTTTCACTTTCAAGCAGCATAGGAAGAAGTGCTTTTATTGAATAAACACAGGAATAAAAATTGATATTCATTGCATTTTCAATTTCGTCAATATCATATCTGTCAAATCTTTTGAATTTCGGAAGAATGCCGGCATTATTAATAAGCACATCAATCTGTGTGCCGTTTTCTTCTAATTCAGCAGCAAACTCTTCCCAGTTTTCACGCTTTGAAACATCAAAAAGCTTATATGAAAACTGCTCTGCGTAGCTTGGTCCTAATTCTTCTATGAATCTTTGCATTTTAAATTCATTTCTTGCAATGCCGATAACATTACAGCCATGCTTTTTTATAAGTGCTGCCGCAATGCCTGCACCCATACCGCCTGAAGCACCGGTAACAATACAGGTTTTACCATTAAGCCAATTCGCCATAATCTTCCTCCGTGTAATACTATAAAAATATTATACAAAAAAGATTTGCGTTTTACAATAATTATTCAAAATTATTTTCATAAAGAAAAATCGGGCAAGCAAGGCTCACCCGTAACATTAAATATTTTTGCATATATCATACCATCCGCAGTCGGCACAGATTTCTGAAATATCTTTTTTCTGTATTGACAGCCTGTCATACCGCAAAACCTTTTCTTCATCTATACACACACCGTCTATAAGATTCGGGCAGAATGCACACACATCATCCGCCGAAAACACAATTTCATATTCCGCTCCGCTTTCAATGCGTTCTTTAATCTTATGCATATTACGGCAAAACTCCTCACTGTATCCGTTTCCTTTAAACCTTGGTATACAGTTTAAATGATGTGCCCTAATTCTTAACATACTTATTCAGCCTTCTGCAAAGTACGGCGGCAACTGCAATTTTTACAAGATCAGGAATAATAAACGGGGTAACACACCAGCCAAGAGCCATTACAAGTGAAACTGCATCGCCCCTGCTGTTGTTATAAATCATAAACCAGGCTGTGCCGAAAGCATAACAAACCGCTATACCTATAATCATAGACAGGATATATACCCACACCTTTTTACCGAGAAGCTTAAGCATTACGCCAACTATAAGTGCAGTAAAAATAAAGCCTATAATATATCCTCCCGTTGCACCTGCAAGAACACCTATACCCGACGAAAAACCTGAAAAAACAGGCACACCTATCAATCCGAGCAGTATATACACAATTACCGTTAAGGTTCCTCTTTTTGTGCCAAGCAGACCTGCTGTAATGCAAACACCCATCGTCTGCAGGGTTATAGGCACTGTGGGCAGCGGAATGGATATCCAAGAGCATACTGCAATTAATGCTGCAAAAATTCCGATATATGCCAAATCTATGGTTTTAAACCTTTTGTTTGCCTTTGCCGTTTCTGTATTCATATAAATAATCCTCCTTATGCCTAACGCAATATTTATACTATGAAAGGGGCAGTATTGTCAACTGTATCCTTGCCTTTAGGTTTACAATTGAAATGTTGATAAAAATGTTTTTATATGTTACTATAAAGCGAGGTGGATTTTTATGGAACGAAAGTGGTTTAAAGGTGATACTCACCTGCATACAATCAACAGTGACGGTTTACTGACGAAGGGTCAGCTTGTTGAAGCGTGCAAAAATGAAGAACTTGATTTTATGATTATCACAGATCATAATTGCAATTCCGTTAAGGAAAGCTATTATGATGGTGATATGCTTGTTATTCAGGGGCAGGAAATTACAGGTGATAACGGCCATGTTAATATCTGGGGTGTTACGGTGCCCGAAGAACCGCCCTATAAACTTGATACAAGAGAGGATTACGAAAATATCATTGAGAAATGCCGCAAGGCGGGTGCAACGGTTTCTCTTAATCATCCTTTCTGCTCAATGTGCGGCTTTAGGTTTGATATAGACGATCTTTACTGCGACTGTGTTGAGGTATGGAATACAATTCAGCATACGGATAATATGATTAATCGCACCTGGTGGGTTAATCAGCTTTTAAACGGCAAAAGAATTGCTGCTGTAGGCGGATCTGATTTTCACAAGGAATATGTTCCCGGCATAAAGCTTCTCATTGCTTCACCTACCACATTTGTTTTAGCGGAGGAAAATACGCCCGAGTCCATACTCAGAGCAATGCGTGAAGGCAGAAGTGTTATTACAAATTCACCAAAATCCACAATGATAGAGCTCACCTGCGGGGATGCCGTTATAGGAGATACCGTTAAGTTTGAAAAAGGCATTTATGTCAATATAAGCATAACAAAGCTTATGCCGCTTCATACCGTTATTGTTTACAATAACGAAAAACCTATTTACACATATAAATCAGGTGCCAAATACACAGACTGCTATTGCTTCTCCTGTGAGGTTGAGGAGAAGGGCTTTGTTAGAGTTGAAATCACATATGAGTACAAGGGTACACTTAAAAAGCTATATCACACAGTTGAAAAGAAAATTTTAGGCAGTAAAAACAACAGTCTGCCGCCTTTCATAAGAGCTTTTACAAATCCGATTTGGTTTGAATAATAATTATGGATAATCAGAATAAAGAAAAATTTCAGGCAATACCTAAAAATTTAAAAATAAATACGCGAATTGTGCTGACCTCTGTGCTGGCAATTGCAATTCCTACGGTTCTAATCATTGCATTTACAGCCGTTTTTCTTTCAACTACATCATCAAAGTTTAATTCGCCGTCCATTTCATCAACCTCATACAATATAATCAGCCAGCTTCAATGGAGCCAAACAGCATCCGATATAACCGAGGTGCTTGCTGATGATAAAATGGAAACGGAAAAGTTAGAAAATATAAAAGAAATCGTATCAGATATTGACCGCGAAGGCACACTTATCTATATAACTAAAAATAAAGAAGAATTTTTTACATCCTCTGCTGACAGCAGTATTCTTAAGCGGGCTGTTGAATTTTCTAACGATGAAAACCGAATAAATTCATATTTTCTCGGTGAAGACGGCTTGGTAATTATAATCGATGAAGGTGAATATCAGCTTATTATCATTAACGAGTTGCTTTCCCTGCCCAATTTTCTGGATAATAACAAACCCCGAAATATTGTCGGCACGCTTATTAATAAAACAAGCATCGTAATAGCAGTTATCATCTGCACCTTTATCATTGCCATTGTTGTTATTTCACTTATTACAACCAAAACAATCGTTGGCCCTATACGTAAAATAACTGAAGGTGCAAATGAAATTGCAAACGGTAATTTTGAGCACGAAATCGGCTATAAGTCAACAAATGAGCTTGGCCGGCTCGCAGAGAGCTTTAACGATATGCGCCTTCGTGTTAAGGCATCCATTGAGGAACAAAGCCGTGCAGACCAGCAGCAAAAGGAAATGATTGCAGGAATTGCTCACGATTTGAGAACACCTCTTACCTCAGTTAAGGGTTACCTTGAAGGTTTGAGAGACGGCATTGCAGACACACCCGAAAAACAGCAAAGATATATGGATATAATCTATTCATCAACATGTGACACGGAAAAGATGCTTGATGATTTACTTGCAATTTCAAAACTTGAGCTTGGTGCAATAACACTTAACTGTGAAAAGGTTAAAATATCAGATTTCATTGATTTTGCCGAAGATATAGGCGAGGAACTTAAAAAAGCAGACTTTGATTTTGAAATCATAGATAAAACAAAAACACCCGTTGCTTTAAATGTTGATACAGACAGTTTTTCAAGAGTTATCAACAACATAATTTCAAATAGTGTTAAATATAAACGCCCTGATATTAAAGGTAAAATTGTTTTTACAATCTTTGAATACCAAAATACCGTTTTATTTGAAATCAAAGATAACGGAATGGGCGTTGACAGAGAAAGCCTGCCGCGTATTTTTGATACACTTTACAGGGCTGATAAGGCACGTTCCAATGTCCGCAACGGTTCAGGACTCGGACTCTCAATCTGCAAGCAGATTGTTGAGCTGCACAAGGGATTAATATGGGCACAAAGTGAACCTGAAAACGGGCTTTCAATATTTATTTCACTACCAATATATAAAGAGGATTGATTATGAGAAAAATTTTAATTGTAGAAGATGATTTAAACATTCAAACACTTGAAAAGGATTATCTTGAAGCAAACTCCTTTACCGTTAAAACGGCAGCAAACGGAAACATTGGTCTTGAACTTGCACTTAATGAGGATTTTGACCTTGTTTTGCTTGATATAATGCTTCCGGGCCTTGACGGAATGGAAGTCTGCCGCAGAATCAGGGAGGTTAAAGAAATTCCGATTCTGCTTGTAAGTGCTAAAAAAGAAGATCTGGATAAAATCAAAGGGCTTGGCTTTGGTGCCGATGATTATATTGTTAAGCCATTTTCACCAAGTGAGCTTGTTGCAAGAGTTATTGCACACATCAGCCGCTATCAGCGTTTAACGGCAAAGGATGTGCATAAAGCTCCAGATACGGAAATTTTAGAAACAGAGAATTTAAAACTTGATGCCAATTCCCGCCGTGCATATGTTGACGGCACTGAAATTTCTCTCACAAACAAGGAATTTGACTTGCTCTATTTTCTTGCCAAAAGTCCTGATACCGTCTACAGCAAGGATACTCTGTTCAATGAAATATGGCATTATGATTCTATAGGCGAAACCTCAACAGTTACTGTTCATGTAAACAGAATCCGTGATAAAATCAAAGAGGCAAATAATAACCTTGACTATATACACACTGTTTGGGGAAAGGGCTACAGATTCAATAAATAATGAACGGCAAAATATAATCCAATTGCTCTGATTAAATTAAAAAATATATTGCAAAAATAAATTAAAAAATGTATTGACATACGTAAAATTATCTGCTATTATATTAGAGCACTTGAGAGATATATTCCTCTATAGCTCAGTCGGTAGAGCATGCGGCTGTTAACCGCAGGGTCGTTGGTTCGAGTCCAACAGGTGGCGCCAAAAGCGGCTTGCCGCCTATTGTGACGGCAAGCCGTTCTTTCC
>OFGH01000320.1_pt1 | contig 46587 bp, 51 predicted proteins | sample 1521721 | NCBI WGS metagenome assembly OFGH01 (sample SAMEA3504132, study PRJEB24116) | mouse gut metagenome | biome: mouse gut; feature: mouse-associated habitat; material: faeces | place: Denmark | collected 2011
CGCGACCTCCGCCTCCCTAAGACGGCGCTCTAACCAAGCTGAGCCACACCCCGTAGCACTTTTTGTATTATAATACGACTTTGAAAAAAAAGCAAGTACTTTTTTAAAAATATTCTAAAAAAATGAAAACAAAATATTATTTTTTTATAAACCACCCTGTCCAAAGGTCTTGCATTTTCACAGAAGAACGTGTAAAATTGTCAATGATAAAACATAGAAAAGGAAATGAGGTACATCATGAAAGCAAGTGAAAACAAATGGATCCGTGCCGCTATTCCAGCACTGCTTCTCCACTGCAGCATCGGCACCGTGTATTGCTGGTCTATATTCAGCCAGGAAATTGCCGACTATATCGGTTTTTCCAAAGGCGCTACCGAATGGGCATTCAGCTTCGCCATCTTTTTCCTGGGCATGTCTGCCGCTTTTCTGGGAAACGTGGTGGAGAAGGATATCCACAAATCATCCCTGATCGCTTCCATCTGCTTTGCCCTGGGTATGGCGGGCACCGGATTCTTCATCTATTACGGCGGCTCCCATCAGCACAGTCCCGTAGCTTTGATCGGAATTTATCTATGTTACGGTTTTATCATGGGTGTGGGCCTGGGTACCGGTTACTTATCCCCGGTAAAAACCCTGATGCTGTGGTTTGAGGACAGAAAAGGCCTGGCCACCGGACTGGCCGTTGCCGGCTTCGGCGCCGCAAAAGCCATCGCCAGCCCCATCATGCAGGCCATGCTGGATAACCTGGGGGAGGGCGGCATCTACAAAATGTTCCTGATTCTGGCTGTGGTTTATTTTGTCATGATGTTCTCCGGACATCTGCTTCTGAAGAAACCCGCAAGCTGGCATGAACCCCAGAAAGCCGAGAAAGGCCAGGGCATGATGGATGTGATCAAGACCAGGCCCATCACCAATTACATAGGTATCTGGCTGATGTTCTACATCAATATCACCTGCGGACTGGCACTGATCTCCCAGGAGAAAATGATCGTGAAATGTATCGGACTGGCAGGCGCCGCCGGAATCATTTCCACCGTGTCCGCTGTCTTTAATGCCGGCGGGCGTCTGGGCTTCTCTGCCTGGGCAGATACCATGAAAGACAGAAATACCATTTATAAGTTAATTTTTATCCTTTCCATCGTATTTACCGGAATTGTCATGCTGACCGGAGGCATCCGCAACGGCGAGGGAAACACCCTTCTGATTATCCTGGTGCTGGGACTGATCTTCGTGGTAAACGCAGGTTACGGCGGTGGATTTTCCAATGTGCCGACACTGCTGTCCGACCATTACGGAATGGGCAATATCAGCGCCATCCACGGACTGACCCTCTCCGCATGGGCCATCGCAGGACTCACCGGCAACCAGCTGGCCAACTGGATTGTTGACCACACCGGATCCTTCATGGAGGTGCACGGCATCCAGGTCAATCCTGCCGGATACCAGAATGTGCTGTATGTGACCATAGTATTATATATCGTGGCGCTGCTGATCAGCCTTTTCCTTGTGCGGGCGCCCAAAAACGGTAAATAACAACCGGGTGCATGTTGCGTCAGCAACAATTTTCCTTATGCACCCCTGCGCATAAGAACGGCCGGTCCATGGTGCATGGGCCGGCTGCTTTTTATCGGTACTGAATGGCAGACTGCGTGACTTTGATCTCTGTCTTCTTGTCCCCTTTCCACATCTTGCTGCCCTGCTTGTAAATAAAGGAAACATAATCTTCCGGATTATCTATCTTTGACCCCAGAATCACTTCCCTGATGTAGGTCTGTTTGTCATTATAAATATAAACTTTGGGAATTTTCCCCGGAATCACCTTGACATCGTCCAGTTCGCTGCTTGTCCGGTTTATGATCAGCCGGACCTCATTTTCATGTTTATAGGACTCATTTTTAAACAAATAAGAAATCTGCGAAACAATATACTTTGTCAGGTTCTCTATCTCATGCACACATTCCACTCCGGCATCTGAGTCCGGCCGGATTTCCCGGTTGCAGAAACGGACCAGATCCTGATACACTGTCCTGAACTGGTCCAGAAACATCTGTATTTTCCTGTCCCTGGCATCACACTCCCCATTGTCCGTCAAATATACGATCCTCCGCAAATTGCTGTTCTCAAAGGATTTATTGTCCAGTATGACACAGCAGCCCCTGGCGTCATCCCCATACTGCACCCACATGGGCAGAAATTCCTTTACGCCGTTCTTCCGGTTTCCCTTGTGATAGCAGAAAAAGGATTTCAGGAACACATAATTTTCTTCAAAACGGCTTCTGATTTCCTCCGTCTCCCCATTGCCGGAAACAACAAACTTCTCCTTATCCAGCAGCCCCCGGAGAATTTTTCCTTCCTGGGGATCGTTCATATGATATACATGAAACATGGGCAGGCGGTAATTGCATTTTTCCTCCTCGTCCTCCAGCAAAAGGCGCAGATGCTCTATTTTGGTGTAATAGAGAATATCATACCGGGAAATATCCCTCACTTTCGTCTCATGCCGGATTTCCAGTGCATGAAACAGCAGCAGGATGAGGCTTTCATAAATTTTTTGATATATTTTCTCATTTACCCTCAGGTATTGACTGGAATGTACAAAGTCCAGGATCATCTTGTATTCCTTGATCTGATAAGGATAGTCCTGATACAGGCGCTCTATCCAGTCTGTCACCACTTCCGTTTTGTCCGGATGGGAACACATATATTTCATTAAAATCCACATATGCGTGCTGAAATTTGAATTTTTTCTTGTCTCCTGGTCAGCCCGTGAAAATGCCTGTTCAAAGCACTCATATGCCTTTTCATACTCATTTTTTTCCGACAGCAAAAACGCTTTTTCCAGAATAATATGGTATAAAAATTCCTGATATTCCGGTTTCCCGGACAAATTTGACCCCAAAATAAACTGTTCGGCCTGCTGGATATAACCATACGCTTTTTCAATATATATTTCCCAGTCCGGATCTTCCTTTTCTTTGTAATCCGCCGCCCAGGCATAGTAAATTGCCCCGTTGTACAGATCGGAAACATTTTTTGATTCCCCGAATTTATCAATATATTTGTCCTGGATATCTTTGGCTTCCTCATATTTTCCCAGGTCAAATAAAATGCCCGCCTTCCCTTTTTCCCAATATTTTTTGATCTCTTCCTGGGACAAATTCCGGAACAGTGGTTCGCTTTTTTCATAAAATGTCATGGCGTCCTGATTACTTCCGGAAACTTTTATTTTATGTAAGATCCGGAAAAATTCCCTGGCCATAATATCTTCCGAGACAGCCGTATATCCTTCTTTGTCCCAGGAAGGTTTCAGGTCGGAACGCAGGAAATCAAGCAGACAGTCAAACCGCTTTTCCACCATAAAAATCCGTGTCAGAAACCGTCTGTCTTCCTCCGTGTAAAAAGGAATATTCTGCCGGAAGACAGTGCTCATATGCTCTTCTGCCTGCTCCCGGGCAAATATCCGGGATTTGGAAAGAAAATACAGCAAATACACGGAAGCCAGTACTCCCGTAAGCCTTCTGACGCAGTTCCACTCCCTTCCTGGTCCTCCGGTTTTCCATACGGTATCCAGCAATGGTTCCAGGCTAAGGGATGCCTCCACATCACAGGTTCGCAGAAACAGCAGGAACAAATCCACAGCCTGAGCCAGCCCGTCTTCCTCCGGAACACATTCCGGACAGTTGTATGCCAGGATTTTCCGCAATCTGTACACGGCATCTCTCGTTTCCAGTCTGGATTTATCTGCCTTGTTGCCGGTCAGGTCATTCACAAGGATCTCCAGGTTATGATATTCCAGGCCGGAATAGTCATAGATAAAATATTCCAGTTTCTCTGTCAGCTCATCATTTATATGAAAACATTTTCTTCTCATTCTTTGGCCTTTCCGAAAGCAGATCCTATTTCCTTCATTTTTCCGTTGGCAGGCTGCCGTAAAATGCCACCGCCCCGTCTATCTCCTTCTGTGTGGGATGTCCCTTTGCGATGCCGCCCACCAGCCTGAACGGTCCGAAGGTGTCAAATCCCCTGCATCCGTATATTCCAAGCACTCTACAGTTCTTTGCCTTCGCCTTTGCCGAGACGGAACTGGCATATTTTCCGCTGTCATTCCCGCAGGTGTACATAAAAAATACATCTTTGTTTTCCGGCAGCTTTTCTTCCGCAAACTTTTCCGCGGCCCCATAGAATTTCCCAAAGGCCACACCGGATGCAATACCGATACGATCATATTCCCCCAGCTCCATGCCGGATGCTTCCTCCACTGTAGCTGTCCGGATTCCGTATTTTTCCGCCACGGCATCCACCAGTTTCTTTGTATTTCCATGATGTGTAGACTCATAAATCAAAATTGTGTTCATTGCGCCTCTCCCTTCCCATTACACAAGAGAATATTTGAAAATTCATTCCCGCCATCCAACATACTCTGGCCGATTCTCACATCAGGTCAAACAGACTCATCTGCACGGCCTGCTCTGTCTTCCCATGTTCCGGACTCCCGGCCCGCTCCTTCTTTACGCCCTCTGTGGGAAGTTCCTCCAGGAAACAGGATGCTTCCTCTCCGCAGACCAGGATCAGTTCCTCCTCCGCCCTGGTCATGCCCACATAGCACAGGCGCCTCTCTTCCTCCCCATCGGTCTCCCCGGCGCCGGTTTCCAGGGGAAAACGCTTTTTGTCCAGTCCGTAGAGAAACACCACCGGAAATTCCAGCCCTTTGGAGCCATGCAGTGTCATCAGCGTCACCGCGTCTGCCGTAAACTTCCTGCCCCCGTTCCTCCGCACATCCCCATCTTCCCCGAAAGATATGGTCTGGAGGAAATCTTCCATGCCGGATTCCAAAACCGACATATTTGTCAGTTTTTTCATGGTTTCTGGATTTTCCAGGGTTATCTCACCGGCCCATTCCTCCAGCAGTTTCACCGGCCGGGTTCTTTTCACCTTTTTCCGGTATTTTTCGGTGAGACGCATCCATTGCGTTTCCCCGGCCTCTCCCAGCAGGGGAACCAGCAGTCTGCGGCACATTTCCTCCGTGGCTTCTTCCCCGGGATACAGGACATTTCGGAAAAAGTAAAGAGCCGCCCGCACCTCCCTCTCCCGCAGAAAATCTTCCCGGCCCGCCACCAGGTAGGGAATTCCCTCCTGCCCGAGGCATTTTTCCAGCAGCGCCGCCTGCCTGTGGGTTCTGTACAGTACCGCAATGTCCGAAAATCCCCGCAAGGACCGCCCTTCGTCCGGTCTGCCCTCATCCGTATCCCGCATGTCGATTCCCCCGATGAGCCGGGTGATCTCCTTCGCCACGAATATGGCCTCCCTGCGCTCATCCTCCGCGCGCACCACGCGCACCGGACGCCCGGTCTTTCGTACTGCCCTCAACATGCGCTCTCCCCCTGCATTGCGGGATATCAGCTCCAGGGCGGCCCGCAGGATGGCGGGTGAGGAACGATAATTTTCCTCCAGACGTATGACAAAACAGTCCCTGTACTCCTCCTGCAGCCGTGAAAAAATTCCCGGGTCACATCCCCGGAACCCATAGACAGACTGATCCGGGTCCCCGATGACGAACAGCTCCCTGCCGCCCCGTCCCCATTCTTTCATCAGGCGGTACTGGAGCGGATTGATATCCTGGAATTCGTCAATCAGCAGATAGGAAAACCTTCTCCTCTCCGGCGCGTCCTCCGGTATTTCTTCCAGCAGCGCCAGCGTTTCCAGCAGAAGATCGTCATAATCCAGGGCGCCTGCCTGCCGCAGCTGTTTTTGGTAATATTCACGCACACGCCGTTTTTTGTCCCGGGCCGCATCCTCCCCGGGGCTCTCCGTTCCGCCCGCAAAGTTTTTCAGCCGGGACAGCTCCTGCAGAAATTTTCCCGGAGATTCCCCAAGCCCGAATTCCCCAATGGCCTTTTCTGCCAGCTCTGTCTGCAGGCCCTGGTCCGCCACCACAAAGGATATTCCCCTCTCCTGCAGGAAGCGGCTGCATATGGCATGGAATGTGCCGATCCATACGTCTGACACGGTTTTATCTTTCTTGTTCCTCCGTCCACGCGCCTCCCCGGAATCTCTTTCCGAGATCCTGGCGCGCATCTCCCCGGCTGCCTTATGGGTAAAGGTCACTGCCGTAATCTCCTCCGGGGAGACCTTTCTCTGCGCCAGAAGATAATCCAGCCTGGCTGCCAGGGTTCTGGTCTTTCCCGCACCCGGCCCGGCAATCACCGCCACACAGCGTCCCGTCTCTTCCACGGCCTGCCGCTGGCGTTCATTGAGAAGCGGCTTTGTGCCCTCATTCTGCCCTCTCTCCTGCGGCTGTTCTGCCACTTCCGCAGCCATGGCTTTTTCCGCCATCGAAGCATTGCTCTCCGGTTCTACCCGCACTTCCCTGCCCCCGGCTGCCTCGCCATTTCCTTTCGTGCCTTTGTTTTTTTCCGGCTCCTTTGCCGGAAAGAAGCTCATCTGTCCCTCCAGGCTGTCTCTTTCCTCCTGGGTCAGCAGCCCGATCTTCCCATACTCCCCGTCAAAACCGGGTTCCCGCTGCACCTGGCCCATGCGCAGACGCCGGATGCCCTCTGCCACCAGGGGACCTGCGGTTTTCCGGATATCCTCAACAGGAATTTCCCGCAGAATGACAAATTCCGATCCCAGCGCCCCTGTCATTTGTTCATATTTTTCCGCCGCCTTCTTCCCCGCCGCCGAAATTCCCATGGAAGCGCCGATTACCTCCACAAGCGGCACCAGACTCTCGAAGGGCCTCCCTTCTGGCAGGACAAATCCCTCCTCCCGGTCCGCAAGCTGCTCCACCCGGTTCACCACCCCGATGGTTATTTTCTTTCCGCACACCGGGCATCGGTTTCCATACCCGGCAGTCTCCCGGGGACTGATGCACAGGCCGCATTTCCGGTGCCCGTCAAAATGATATTTCCCCTCCTCCGGAAAAAACTCAATGGTACCTGCCAGTCCCTTTCCCAGTTGTATGGCATCTGCCAGTCCCCTATAGGACAATTCCATATCCAGCAGACTGGCTTCCCTTCCCAGTTTTGCCGGGGAATGGGCATCGGAATTGGATATCAGGCAGAAACGGTCCAGCGCCCCCACGCGCCAGTTCATGGGCGGATCGGAAGAAAGCCCTGTCTCCAGGGCATGAATATGGGGTGTCAGATCTTCAAAGCACTCTTCCACGGTATCAAATCCCGAAAAAGCGCCAAACATGGAAAAATGGGGCGTCCAGATATGGGCAGGCACATAAATTCCATCCGGGCTGGTCTCCAGCATGATTTCCAGCAGATCCCTGCAGGAAATCCCCAGAATGGGCCGCCCATCGGAATGAATGTTCCCTATCAGCTCCAGCCGCCCTGCCATTGCCCGGGCCGCCTCCAGCCCCGGCAAAATCAGCAGGCTGTGCACCTTTCTCACCCGGTCTCCCTTTTTGTAGATGGAACTGATCTCCCCCGTGACCACAAACCTGGGATCCGCGGCCGGCGGTGCTCCCTCCAGCCGGTATTCCTTTTTCAGTACATACAGTCCATCCTCTGCCGGTTCCAGCTTTTCCGCCAGTTCATCCCGCCAGGCCGGATGGGTAAAATCCCCGGTTCCCACAATGTGGATTCCTTTTTTTCTGGCCCACAGATCCAGGTATTCCGGCGTGCAGTCCCGGCTGGTGGCCCGGGAATACCTGGAATGAATATGCAGATCTCCTATGTACATCTTTCCTCTCATTCTGCCGCCCCGGGACGGCTTTCCCCAGACTCCCCGTCAAACAGACTCAGCTGGGTACTTTTCAATGATTTTACTTTTCTCTCCGTTACCTTATCCTCTGGCCCCACATGGCCGCACAACAAGGGTGACAACTTGTCATACAGTTCCAGATTCTTTTTTACTTTGTGGTCACTCAGATTCGCATAGCAATATTTACAGCCGTTTAAGCATGTATGATAGGTTCCCACTTCAATACTTTCCAGACAGCCGCATTCCTTTCTCTGATTTTTATCTTTTCGGCCGGTGAGCCTGCAGCCCAGTAATTTCTCAATCAGGTTTTTGTCAATACAGCTCCCGTGGGGGATTCCCATGTGCTGAAGGTCAGTCTGTTCCGCGCAGGTTTCCATGACCATATGATGTTTTGAAGCAATCTGCCTCATCCCTTCTGCCAGAGAAACCATGTCTTCCCCTGTGATTTCTTTCACACCAAGCCCGGCTGTATTTCTCTGTGTTTTTTCGTACATATCCATGAAACTGATCACGGACTTTTCCGTATAACCGGCCAGACTGTCCGCAATTTCCGCAAAAGCCCTCAAATGGTATTCCACCGTATACTTCTGGCTGATAAAAACCGGATCATATCTCCAGATCACCTTCTGCTTTCCTATTTTTTCAGATAAACGCCGGAATACCGGTATCAGCTTCTCCCGCTTATGGGGAAGACCCGGTTCCACTTCTCTCCCGTATCCGGTGAGTGTAAACTGAAAATAATAGGTATAGTCCCGCAGGAAATCCAGCTGTCCCAGCATGTTTTCAGGATTTTTGGTCCAGAATACCATACAGTCCACTGTCTCCGGGGACAGCGCGATCCTGCTGATCTGGTGTGCATTCACAGGATTCCGCACATATAAATACCCCTCCCTGATTCTGTTGATAAACCAGTCGGAAAAATAATTGGGGATATCCGTCCTCCTGCTGACACTTAATATCATACGGCAGCCCTCCTGTCTCCATGTCCCATTGCCACTTCTTATCCTATGATACTCTGGAAACACTCAAAATTCAAGATGTTTCGGACTTCGGGACCGGCCCGTGATGCCGGGTTCCTCTCAAAGAGGGCTTTCCGGTTAATCAGGCAGGGAAGCCTTCCCCTGCCCGCCGTGCCTTCCTGGGGCACATTTTCCCTGCACGGGGCTGTACATGGAAAGCAGGCAAAGGTACCGGATACCTTTGCCTGCCTTGAGAACATATTCTGTTGTCAATTGCCGTTTGTCTTCAGGAACTCCAGCGCCTGCTTCTGCATTTCAGCGTATACAGCGTCCGCTCCTGCCGATATCATCTTTTCTTTCAGTTTTGCGATATCTCCTGCCGGGTCATCCGTAAAGCCCAGACCAAGCAGTTTGTAATCCGAGTTAAATATTTCGGTTATGGCAGCGACCTCATTCTTGACATTCGAGTCGTCAAATACAAATGTCTGATAACGGCTGCTGCGCGCACTTTCCTTCCATTTCGCATTCATTTCTTCCAGTCCGGGGATGCCTCCCTCAACCATACGCCAGCTTGCATCATTGCGCACACCCCAGTTGCAGTTGCTGTCGTAAGCATAGTTTCCGCTGTCAGGCAGGGATACCAGCGCATTGTCACCGGCAGCCTCCCAGTGCTTGCCCTCGATACCGTAGCAGAACAGATTGTTGATTTCCACGTCGTTGCGCAGATAGTCAAGTGCCATCAGCGCGCGCTCCGGATGCTTGGACTTGGAGAATATGCTCATGCCGTTTGCCAGGAACGAATTCAAAACGGGAGGAACGCCGTCCTGGGCGTCAAATACACGGACATCCCACTCCGGATGTTCGGTTGACATCTGGGCGTAAATACTCTTTGCGGTGTTTGCGTTACACAAAGCCAGTGCGGACTTTCCTGCCTGGAAGCTCTCCGTATTGTTCTGGGTATTTACAACGGCGTTTTTGCTCCAGAACCCCCGGTCTTTCCAGTCCTTCAGGCGCTCGATCACTCCCTGGAACAATGCCTGGTCGTAGATGCCTTTTACTTCCGCGTTGTCATCCCCTTCGCCGACACTGCTCATGATCTGCCAGGTACCAATGCCTCCCACCTTTTCCTGGGACTCCCAGTTGGCCTTATTCCACATACGGTCAAACACAAATAACTTATCGTAATCGGAACCTACATCCAGCGGAATCAGAGTGGGCTCGTTTGCCACAATGGCATCCATGTAAGCCTCTGCCTCATCCAGGGACGCAACGGATGTAATGCTGTATTTGTCCATTAAGTCGCCCCTGGCCATGTAAACGTAGGAAGTGATTTCCTTGTAGTTCATGGGCAGCATAAATACCTGCCCGTTTACCTTTGCCTGCTCCCATGCCTCGGGATAAATGGTCTGTGCCGTCATGGGCGCGTAGGTGTCAAGCGCTTCCTGCGTAATCTCCCAGAATCCCTGCTTGGTTGCCTGTGCATTGTAGAAGCACCAGTCAGCCGTGTAAATGATATCCCAGTCTTCCCCGGAGGCAAAGATCAGGGGATATTTCTGCTCATATTCACCCCAGCTCATAAACTTCACATCAATGGTTGCATTGATTTCCGCTTTCAGTTTTTCATTGATTTTTGCAAATACCTCATCATTGTCCACTGGACGGTCTCCGATCAGATACATTGTCAGGGTCACTTCCTCCGAAATATCCGGCTGGTTTGCCGCTGCTTCGGATTCCGGCTCCTGCCCCTCTTCGGAAGCAGACTCCGATTCGCCTGCTTCCGTGGAATCTTCACCTGAAGACTCCCGGGAAGCTTCATCTGAAGATTCCTGCGTGCCGGAGGATGCAGGTTCGCTGCCGCATCCGCCCAGCGTGGCGATTCCCAGCATCATCGCCATGAGCAAACTACAGATTCTTGTTTTCTTTCTCATAAATCGTTCCTCCTTTTAAGTTTGAAAATTGAAAGGTTTTTATCAAAAATTCTTGCGAATTTTTTTCGTCTGTCAGCCCTTGACCGCGCCTATGGTGACACCTTTTACAAAGTATTTTTGCAGAAAAGGATACAGCAGGATAATGGGTCCTGTGGCAACCACCGTCATGGCCAGCTTCATGGGTTCGCTTGGCACATCACTGGCAGGAATGCCGCTTCTTGCGGCAGCGGCGTTCATGGCCTGGGCCTTGGTGAGAATATTGTTCAGGAAATATTGCAGCGGATACATATCCCTTCTGCCCTCGTCCAGAAACAACATGGCATTGTACCAGTCGTTCCAGTAGTTCAGGGCGATAAACAGTCCCACAGTGGCAAGTCCGGCCTTGGACAGCGGCATCGCAATATTCATGTAAATCCGCAGATCCCCTGCGCCGTCCAGTTTCGCCGACTCATACAAAGCGTCCGGAATGCTCATCATGTAGCTTTTCAGTATCAGCAGATAAGTTACATTGACCAGAATGGGAAGGATCAGTGCTATCACGCTGTTGTGAAAATGAAGGTATTTTGTGTTAAAAATGTACCATGGCACCAGGCCGCCCCCAAAAATAGAGGTAAAGTAAAAGAAGAAGGACACCTGGTAACGGTACCGGAAATCCCGGTTTGCAAGCACATAAGCAGCCATACTTGTGAACCACAGCCCTGTCAGCGTTCCCGTCACCGTCACGAAAATGGTAATGGCATAAGCCCGCAGCAGTTCTTCCGGAATCCGGAACAGCATCTTATATGCGTCAAGGGAAAACGTTTCGGGAATCAGCCGGTAACCATGCAGGGCAATGGCGTACTGTTCCGACACGGAGCCGCTTAATACCAGCAAAAACGGCAGCAGGCATGCGATGGAAAGAACGGTCAGTATCACATAGGATAATATGTTGAATATAACCCGGTCCCTTCCAATGGGTTTTCTAGCGCGACGTTTTGATTTTGCCATGGGTTTTGTCTCCCTTCTGTTTCCCTTTTTATCCTGGAGCCTGTTCTGGTTATCCTTATATTTGCCCGGGATGTGACACATGCCCCGGGCGCCGGTTTTGCTTCCCGGCCTGCGTCCTGCAAAGCCGCCCTGTCCGGAAAAGGATCCCCATCCCCTTAGAACAGTGCATAATCAGGTTCTATTTTCTTTACGGCATAATTTGCAATCAGTACCAGGACAAAGGACAGTCCGGACTGGTAGAGACCGGCGGCGCTGGTCATTCCGAATTCCTGCAAATTAAGCATGGAACGCGTCACATAGGTATCTATGACATCCGTCACTTCCAGTACCATGGGATTATTGCCGGTGACCTGCCAGAACATCTGGAAATCCCCCTTCATAATGGTGCCAATGGCCATAAGAAACAGAATCGCCACGGTAGGCCTGATGCACGGCAGTGTAATATGTCTGATTTTCTGCCACATGGTGGCGCCGTCCAGGTCTGCCGCCTCGAACATCTCCCCGTCAATATTGACAATGCTGGCCAGGTACATGACCGTCCCGTACCCCACATTTTTAAAGGCACTGACCACAATCAGGATCACCGGCCACGCAGCCTTGTCAGAATACACATCCAGCGGCTCCATTCCCAGGGATTTCAGAAAACTGTTTACCGCCCCGAATTCATAATTAAACAGATTGTAGATGAATGCGCCTACCACCACCCATGAAATAAAGTAAGGCAGAAACATTACGGACTGGGTGATTCTCTTGAAATATTTTCCCGCCAGTTCGCTGAGCAGTATGGCGCAGGTAATCTGCAGCAGGGTGTTTACACACAAAAATGCAATATTATACAGAATCGTGTTTCTGGTGGTGGTCCAGGCTTTTCCGGACTGGAAAAAATATTCAAAATTCCGGAACCCCGCCCATGGGCTGCCCCAGATGCCTCCGTGATAATTAAACTCCTTAAATGCCAGCACGATTCCCGCCATGGGAATATAACACATCAGGACCACTACAATGGCGGCCGGTAAAATCATCAGCCACTTGGTACGGTTCTTTTTCAGGTCATGCAAAAACGGATGTGCTTTCTTTTTCATCGGATTTCCTCCCCTGCGGTGTATGGTTGCCTCTCCTGCATCTGGTGTCTTTATCCTAACAAAACTACCCTCCAAAAACAACGGGACAGAATTTTGAAAAGAGGGTATTTTTATGTTCTTTATTCATTTTTGCTCATTTCATGTGAATTTGGCTTGAATTTTTGTCATATTTTATATATGATGGTATCATGGATTTGAATTATGAGGAGAATATGATGAATTTTACCGTACTGATCGCTGATGACGAGGCAATGCCCCGCACTGTTTTGCAACAATATATACCCTGGGACGAGCTTTCCGTGACGAAGGTCTGTCTGGCCACCGACGGGGAAGAGGCCGTGGAGCAGGCCCGCAGATTCCGGCCCGAAATCATTATCAGCGATATCAAAATGCCGCATTTAAGCGGATTGGAAGTGGCCGCTGCCGTGCGGGAATTCCTGCCAGACTGCCAGTTTATCTTTTTAAGCGGATATTCCGACAAAGAATACCTGAAGGGCGCCATCCGGCTAAGGGCGGCAAACTATGTGGAAAAACCCCTGAACCTGGAGGAGATCACTGCCGCGGTCCGGGAAATTACAACGGAGCTTCTGTGTCAGGCAAAGCCTACGGCAGAGGAACTGTTTTTTCAGGGCGGACATTTTCCTGACAAGCCTTTAAATACAAACGTATTTCAGGATGGGGAGACCATCTTCTGCCAGTTGGAAAAACTGATTCCCCATAGTCAGAAAGAGGATGTCTTTTTCCTGCTGGAGCGATTATATGAAAAAATCAGCCGCTGTCAGGGAACCGGGCCGGAATATCTGCGTCATTTATACTGCAGGATTCTGTTTCTATTTTTGCATGCCGCCGAAAGCCGCAATATCCGCACCATCACCCGGCAGACAGACCATCTGTTATATACCATGTCAAGGCAGGAAACCCTCACCGGGCTGCAGGAGGTCTTGCTGCAGACGGCCCGGGAGTATTTCTCCGCCCAGAGTCCCTCCAATCCTGATATCGCCTCCCAGGTGGAAAACTATCTGGAGAACCATTATCAGGACTGTACCCTCACCGTACAGAATATTGCCGGAGACCTTGGCTTCACAAATACATATCTCTGCGCCGCCTATAAGAAAAGCTGCGGTAAAACCATCAACCAGCGGCTCACCGAAATACGTCTCCTTCACGCCAGGGAACTGCTTACCTCCGCCAACCGTAAGCTTTATGAGGTGGCAAACGCCGTGGGTTACGGGGACGGCAAATATTTTGTCAAGCTGTTTACCCGTGAAATAGGGCTGTCGCCCAGGGAATACCAGAAGAGGCATACTTATGAAGAATAAGTTTTTGCGGTGGCTGGAATGGTTCACCGCCTGCGGAAAGCTCGGCAGCAAGCTCATGTGCATATACTTCCTGCTCATCGTCCTTCCCCTTGGGATGTTTTCTGTCTATGCCTATGTGCGGGTCAAAGACCTGATACAGGAACAGACCTTTTCTGCCGCGCAGGGCGCTTTTGACGACACCTGCATATCCCTGGAGCGCCTTCTGGGACGGCTGGACGGAGTCATCGATATTTTGTCCACGGATCCCCTGATTTATATGATGGCTTCCAATGACCCCCGGGATTATACCTATATTCACCGGCTTGAGGATTCGGCCCAGCTGGCCACTACCTTTGAGTATCTCTGCGTGCTTGCGGATATTGACCTGATCCGTCTCTACGTGAACAATGATTATTCTTATTCCAATACCATGACCAATATCATCCAGATCAGTGATGTGAAGGACAGCGGCTGGTACCGGGCCGTCGCAGGAAACAGCGACCGTCTCTGGTGCGCTCCTGCCGATTTTGAGGCATCCCGCGGCGAAACACTGCAGCAATGCTTTTCTTCCGTACAGGTTATATACAATCCCCACAATGTCAAAGACCCCCTGGCAATCCTGCGCGCGGACATCGACTCCGGCCGCGTGGAAGAAATTGTGTGCGGAACTTCCATCACGGAAAACGGTGTTCTGCTGCTTTTGCGGGAAGACGAAATTCTTCTCTCTTCCAGCCCCGAACCTTCCCTGTCCTGTCCGGCCGCTTTGGTAAAACAGGTGCAGGGCCTGGCCTCCGGCTCATGGGAAACCCTTCAGGCAGAGGGAAGGGAATATTATGCCCGCTGCGAAAAAATCGGCCCCTCCGGCTGGCGCATTGCCAGCATCCTGCCTCACCGGGATGTATTCCGTTTAAGCCGCGAAATGACTGTGGAGATGCTTATTATCATCATCTCCGTCTCCCTGACAGCCTATCTGCTGGCATACCTCATCAGCCAGTCCACCCTGAAACGTCTCGCACAGCTCACCGGAACCATGCATGCCGTGGAAAAAGGCAATGTGACGGTACGTCTGGAGCCATCGGGCAATGACGAGATCGCACAGCTTATGGAAGGTTTCAACCAGATGATGGACCGGGTGGACACTCTAATGGAAGAAAGGATGGAACATGGCCGCCAGATCAAGAATCTGGAGCTGAAAGCGCTTCAGGCACAGATCAATCCCCATTTTTTATACAATTCCCTTGATCTGATCAACTGCACGGCCATCAGCCGTAATGTGCCGGAAATCAGCCGTATGGTCAGCGCTCTGGGACAGTTTTACCGACTGTCCCTCAGCAACGGGCGGGAAGTCATTTCACTGTCCGAGGAATTGAAACACGCAAAGCTATATGTGGAAATCCAGAATCTGCGCTTTGAAAACCGTGTGTCCACGGAATGGGACATGGATCCGGAAGCCGGCGGCTGCCAGATCATCAAAATTGTGCTGCAGCCCCTGATCGAAAACGCCATCATTCACGGAATATTTGAAAAACCGTCTAAATGCGGACTGTTGAAAGTACAAGTCTGTCGCTTGGCCGACTGTATCCGCATCATCGTGGAGGATGACGGCATGGGAATGGACCAGGCCGCCCTCCACACCCACTTTTCCAGGACGGCGCCGCCTGTTGGCAAGGAGACATCCGGCGGTTACGGAATACGCAATATCCAGGAACGGCTGATTCTGGCCTATGGCGCCCCTTACGGTTTATCCTGCGTCAGCCAGCCCGGAAAGGGAACCGTAGTCACCGTACAGATTCCGGTCATTTCCCCTATAGAAGACAGTGCCCCCGGCTGAAATCCGATTCCCGGGGGCCGGACCCTTCCGCCCTTCCAAAACGTCAGGCGGCGCTCTCTTTCTGTGAAATCAATTTCTGTTTTTTGAATTCCCTGCTTATCAATACCACAGACAGTACAAATGCCGAAAAGTCCGCAATGGGTCCCGCGAACAAAACCCCCATAATTCCAAAGCGCAGCGGAAGCACAAGTATCAGCGGAATCAGGAAGAAAACCTGCCTGGTCAGCGCCAGAAAAGCCCCTCTCATGGCTTTCCCTATGGCGGTAAAGAAGCTGGAGGAAAGCAGCTGCACGCCGTTCACCAGCACCATAAAAAGGAAAATGCGCATAAACAGAACCGCAAACTCCATATAGAGCTTATCCCCGGCCCCAAATAAGGAAATAATATACTGCGGGAAACATTGCAGCATGAAAAAGCCCGCTGCGGAAACGATCAGATTCCATCTGACCGCAAGCAGGTACGCTTCCCGCACACGGGAATATTGTCTGGCTCCATAGTTAAATCCTACGATAGGCTGCGTTCCCTGGGATATTCCCACAACAATGGAGAGAATAATGGCATTGGTTTTCATCACGATTCCGCAGGCGGCCAGAGGGATATCCGATCCGTAAACCGTCTGTGCCCCATAATGGGTCAGTGAATTATGCAGCACAATCTGTACGAAGGTAATGGCAACCTGATTTGCGCTGCTGCTGATGCCCATACTGCAGGTCTTCAGACATTCTGTCACATTTGGCTTAAAACAGCTCTTTTCAAAATGGACGGTTTTGAAGTGCCACAGATAGCGGACCGCCAAAATAAAGGACAGTATCTGCCCCAGAATCGTTGCCAGGGCAGCCCCGAACATGCCCCAGTGAAACACAAAAATGAATATGGGGTCAAGAATGGTGTTTGCAATGGCGCCTGCAAGCATGCAGGTCATGGAATACCTGGGGCTTCCGTCTGCCCGGATCAGATTGCTCATGCCGTTGGTTACAATCAGAAAAGGCATTCCCACCAAAGTAACGCCTGCATACTGCTGCGCATACGGAAGCACGTCTTTTGTAGCGCCAAACAGTTTCAACAGCTGGGAAAGCAGGCATTCGCCGATTACCAGATAGGCAAGTCCGCAAATCACCATCAGGCTTATGCCGTTTCCTGCCGCCCTGGCTGCCGACTCCGGCTCCCTGTTTCCGAGATAGAGGGAAAAACGGGAAGCGCTGCCGATTCCGATCAGCAGGGAAATGGCAAGGCAAATGGTGGAGAACGGATATGAAACATTGGTCGCCGCATTTCCCAGATATCCCACACCCTGGCCGATAAAAATCTGATCTACAATATTGTAAAGCGAGCCCACCAGAGAGGCCGTGATACTTGGAATGGCAAAGCTTTTCAATAACTTCGGAATTTTTTCATACCCCAGAGGATTGTCATTCATGGAATTCATCTTCCTTTCTCTCTATATGTAATTCTGCCGTAATATTTTTGCCGGCCCGCATCAGCAGGTCCGTAAAACGATCTCTTTCCCCTTCGTCAAGCCCCTGCAGTAAAAGTTCCTCTGTCTTTTCACAGATTGTCCGGATTTCTTCCACCACGGAAAATGCAAGGTCCGTTGGGTACAGCTTCCATGTCCTTTTGTCCTGGTCATTGGGAGCGCGGGTAATCATCCCCTGTTTTTCCAATGCCCCGATTGTCCGTACAATATTGCTGGGATGCACATAAAACATATCCATCATTGAATCCTGCAAAATGCCCGGGGAATCACATATTTTTATCAGAAACATATGTTGGCTGCTGTTAATTCCAAAGGGCGCAAGCTGCTTGTCCAAATAAATTTTGTAAAATCGGTCCGCAACCGAAAGCCATTTTAATACCTTCATAAATCATTTCCCTCCTGACCGAAAGTATTATATCACAGGATGCGTGCGCACGCAATTAGTTTAGCGGCAAATTTTGCAGTTTTATGGAGATGCCCGGTTCAGGGGCATCTCCATAAGCTGTCTCTTCCCTGCCGGATGAAACATCTCCACTCCGCAGTCATATCTTCTGTAATTCGCCTTTTTTCAAACGGTATACCACATCTGCCTGCTTTGTGAGCTCAGTGGCGTGCGTCACCATGATCACGCATTGATTCATCCGGTGGGCGCATTCTTCCAAAATTCCCATAATCTCCACCGCAGTGTCCTCATCAAGATTTCCCGTGGGTACTGTTCAATTAGTACAACACAAAAGAAGCCCCGGAAAGCCTGCTGCCCTCCGGGGTCCTTTTATTTTGTTTTAATGTAATACGTCATTAACGACCAGCCACCGTTTGCCTTTATCTCTTCAATTTCCTTTTCTTCGGTTTCTTTCCTTTTGAAATTCCTTGTGATTTCCCCTTTCTTATACTCGCAATCGTCCGTCATGCTCTGCAAAGTATATTTCATATCCTTCACAATCTCAAAAGTTCCCCATTCTCCCGGTTTTTCTTTCAGGACACTTTCTATAAACTCCCTGACCGTGCAATTTCCTTCTATTCTCACATCATAATTGCAGCAGGAATCCCCGAACGGTCCCCCTGTGCATATCATTTCAAATTTCAACTTCTGCTACCTCCTGCATAAGCTCTGACACGCTGATTTTATCAGAAGTCAGAAAATATGAATAGTCGCAATAAGTCCGCAACTCTCACACTTCCCCGGTCTTTTATCCTTGTCCTTCTCCACCTGCCTGCCCCTCTCTTTCCATGCGCTGATATACGGCAGTTACAATATAATCATTCAGAGATTGCCCGGCAGCAGAAGCCGCCCTTTCAATCTTCGCTTTTTCCCCCATTTTTACAAACGGGTACAGGCGTTCATAATTCTTTCCGTTGAACGTGTTTTTTGCTTTTGTGGACGCTTTCTGCTGCCCTGTGTTCTTTGTGTCCGGCTTCTTCCCCTCTTCCTTCTTTTCCTCCATCTGTCGCCCTCCTTTCTTCTGGTATGTATCATTATATCACTTGCGTAAGTATTACGCAAGTATACAAATTATACAAATATACTTGCGTAACTTTGTACACTTTGCCTATTGAAATTATACTTGCGCAAGTATATAATAATAACATAAGATGAAGCAAAGGAAAGGGGCAAATAAAATGACAGTAGCAAACACAATTCTTGAACAACTCGGCGGCAATAAATTTATCGCAATGACAGGCGCAAAGAACTTCTTGTCAGACGGAAACACGCTGCGCATGACACTTCCGAAAAACCGCAGCAAGGCAAACCGCCTTTACATCACGCTTGACACAACGGACACTTACACAATGTATTTCTTCAAGTTTACTGCCGGGCGGCTGAACAAAAAGACTTTCGCATGGACCCCGGATAAACAGGAAGATATTAAAAAGGTTTCCGGCGTATATGCTGATATGCTGCAAGATATATTCACCGCAACCACGGGAATGGCTACACACTTATAAAGACAACGGGCGGCGGTTCTGCCGCCCCTCCAGCAAAGAAAGGAAGGAAAGAAAAATGATGATAGCAGAAAATTTCAATGATTTTGTAGACAAGGTATCAGAAGCGGAAAGAAGCGCACTGAATAGCCCCGCAGGTCAGGAACTTACACAAAAGCTGCTTGAAATGAAGCTGGCGCAAAACCCGAACATGACCCCGGAAGAATGGGCGCAAACAAAGTCAGAATTTATGACTTTCATGTTTACAGTGTTTGTTCAGGAAGTCCCGGAAGCCATGCACGAACTGGGACACCACGTCTACAACGAACTACAGAAAGAAAACTAAATGACCGGGCGGCGGCTCCTGCCGCTGCCCTCCCTGAAAGGAAAGGTGAAATGATGAAATTAAAATGGACTATGAACGGCGTAACCTTCAACCGCAGCAATTACCGTCCTGTGATTGCCCGCTTTGACAATACCACCTGCTGGCTCTCCCTTGCAGCCTGCACAACCACCAGCGGCTTCCGGGCGGCTGTCCGGGAACTTGCTACCGCATACGGCGCAAAAACCGTTGAACTGAAATATTTTTATGACGACGACGACAACCAGACTGAAACAAATGTTGTTGACTTTATGAAGCTATATTCAGAAGAACTTGACAGAAGCTATTTTATTTTTAGAAATGAATTAAATGTGCCGTCCGGCACTCCCCGGAAATTTATAAACTATACGGAAAGTGAGATTTTCACAACCGCATGAACGCCCCGTATTTGCCCCACAAGCGTCAGAAAAGCCCCGCAGGTATATTTCCTACCTGCGGGGCTTTTAGTCTGTCTGTGGGCTTGCGTGGCACGTCTGCGGGCTATTCTACTTCAATATGTGTCACGCCCTCTGCCGCTTCTGCCGCTTCCTCTGCCGTGATTGTCCCGGTTTTATTCCCGTCTGCGTCGTATACGTTCACTTTCCCTTCCTTGCTGTCCTCCAGCGCACCTTCCGGGACTTCATCTGTCGCAACTGCGGCTTTCCCTGCCGCTGCGGGTCCTGTGTAAATATTCACTGTCGGAACCTGTGCCGCTTCTACCGCCTGCGGCTCTGCCACCGCCGCTTCCTTCTCCCCGGCTTTCATTGCGTTGTAGGCTGACTGTGCGATTGCCCGCAACTGGTCTTCCGTGACTTCAATCCCGGCTTCGTCTGCAATCTCTTTCAGCTTTTCGACAACTGCCGCCATCTTCTCTTCCCCTGTTTCCTTTTTCATGAACTCTTTCGCCCATACTACAAACTGCGCCGCCCACTGTGACAGCATATTCAGTTTGTCAATTACGTTTTTCGGAATGTTCGGGAATACATACTTCCCGATAACAAACGCCGCAACCGTAAGTCCTAACTGTACCGCTAAAATGATAATGTCATTCATCTTCTTTTCCTCCCTCTTATGCTTCCGGCAGCTTCAAGGTCTGTCCGGGGTGAATCGTGTTGTTTGCCAGCCCGTTCATGACTTTAATTTCATTGTAACGGGAACCGTCCCCAAGCTGCGCCGCCGCAATCGCCCACAAGCTGTCGCCCGGCTTTACTGTATAGGTTTTTACGCCGCTTCCCGGAATCCTGATTTTCTGCCCGACGTTTATAATATTCGGGTTTGCAATCCCGTTGTGGCTTGCCAGCTTCTGGTATGTAGTGCCGTACTTTGCGGCAATCTTTGAAAGCGTGTCGCCCGCCTGAACTGTGTAAACCTGTTCTGCGGAAGAAGCGGACCCGGAAGAAGGACTTCCGGAAGGAACGCTTGCAGAAGGAACGGACCCGGAAGGAACGCCGCTTGCCTTGCTTGCATAATCAGGCAGGCAATATCCCCGGATATAACGCCCGTTTACCTGCAACGCCCGTTCCCCCACTTTATTGCTCATATTCCCTTCAATGACCGTAATTGTATTCCCGTTCACCGCTTCCACAATGCCGACGTGTTCAGGATATCCCGTACAGTCCCCCACCCCGTTGTCGTCCCAGTCGTACATGACAATATCTGCGGGCTGCGGTCTGTATGCGTCGTTTTCCTGCCAGCGTCCCTTTGCCCGGTACAGGTCAATCATTGCCCCGCACCCACATTCAGTCGGCATAATGTCCGTAAGCCCGCAGACGATACCGACAAAAGAAACGAACGTGGCGCACCATGCGTCCGTATACTTCACCAGATAGCCCCGTGCAATCGGCTTGTGGGCGTTGTACCCGTCAATAATCTTCCTGTGGCTCCCGTCCGCTTCATTGCTTCCCAGATAGCCCCGTGCTGTCTGTACTACTTTGTTTCGCAACTCCTGTTCTGTCATAGTCTTTTTACCTCCTGTCTGATTATTGTTTGCAGCCCCGGAAGTCCCCTTGAAAAGCTCCTGCGCCTTTTTATATACAAGGTTCCTGCGGCTGCTGTATTTACCCATTACACGGTCAGCAAGTGCCGCCCCGTGTATGTGGTCAAGTTTTACTTTCCCGGCTCCCCCGGCTCTTCCCGCTGCGTCGTTCCCGACACGCTTTGAAGCTCCCGCCCCGCCCTGATTCTCCAAGTCTGCAAAATATACAAGACTCTGCGGGTCTTCAATCCCCATCTTTACGCCGTGCGTGACGTATGAAAGAATGTCTTCTTCTGCTTGCCGATCCTGCGCCTGCTTCCCCTGAACACTCCCCAAAACCTTTGACAGCTTCGCTTTTTCCTCCGCTGTCACTTTCCTTCTTGACCAGTCGGAAGCCGTCATAATTTCCCGGTACAGGGTCCCGCCCAGAACCGCTTCCGCTCCTGTGCCCATGTCCTGTACAATCTTTTTCAGAAGTGACAATGCCCGGTTCCCGTGCCACTGCACCTTTCCGACGCTCACCGCCCCATTATCATCAGCATTGACGGAAGCATAATTTCCTTCATTCGCAAAGATAATTTTCGCCGCTTCCGCTGCAACCTCTCTTTTCAGCTCTTCTTTCATCTGTCCTTCCTCCCTTACTGTGAACCCATGCCGGAAAAATCAGAAAGGGAACCGCACAAGTCCGGGTTCCCTTTCTTTATCTTCTCTAAATTTTCCGCTTTACTCTTCCAGCAATAGAACGCAACCGCAAACGCCGCAACGCTGCCCGTAAAGGTCAGCAGGCTTGAAAGCTGGTATATGTCCTTTGCTATCACTACCCACACCGCAACCGCAAAAGCGATATAGTAGGTTATCATGATAGAAAACACGATTATTTTTGTAACCTGTATCTTTTCCCGCTTCTGCTTTTTCTTTGTCTGCGCCCTTGCTTGCGCCCTCCTGTACTTTCTCTGTGCTTCCATTATTCCCCGTGCATTGAAAGCATACATGAATAAAGCACATAACACGAACCCAGACACAATCCATAAAACAATCATTCGTCTTCTTCCTCCCTTTCCACAAGAAAATCATTCTTTTCACAACGGCGCATATATACATTGCTTACATACTTGTGCGCCATATCTACACGCCCGTTTTCCAGCTTGTTTGCCTTTATGTACTCTTCATAGTCGCTATGTGTTTCAAAGAAATTGTCAAACTCTTCTTTCGTGTGCTTCCTGCGGTTCATACATTCGTTTGCAAAAGTCAAGATTTCATGCCGCCAGCTCTCTATTTTGTGTTGCTGCAAATCCTTTTCTATCTTGTCAAGCTGTTCTTTTATATCGTGGTTCATCAACGCCCCTATGCGCTTTATGATATACCGCACGGGCTGAATCTTAATGCCGGGGGTCAGGTCAATTATTATCCCCGCCGCCGCAAGAAACGCCAGAATCTCCTTCGCTGTCTGCAATAGTTCCTGTGACATTTCCGCATACCTCCTTTTTATACATTTCATTCAAACTTTTTCGCAGTCCGTAGCTATCAAAATGTTTTAGTATTCCCCGGTATGAAGCAACGCTTCTGTCAAGCGTGTCTTTGTCAATTTCGCCTATTGTGTAGGCATGGAACATATATTGCAGCCGTCTTTTCAGCTTCTTTGCAGTCTTCTTCCTTAACTTCCTATGCGTCGCCCACACCCGGAAGCCTACAAACTCAATGCCCATACTTGTCGGGCGTATACAGGTTTTGTTGTTTAACTGCAAATTCAGCTTCTTTCCCAGAAATACGGCTATGTCCTGTTTTACTTTTTCCAGATACTTTTTATCATCATGTAAAATTATAATGTCGTCCATGTATCGGATATAGAAGTGTAACCTTAATTTGTGCTTACAGAACTGGTCAAGCTCATTCAGATACAAGTTTGCAAACATTTGTGAAGTCAGGTTTCCTATAGGCAAGCCCACATCATCTAACATTCTGTCAAACGCAACGTCCCCTATATCTGCGCCCAGCGGCAGTCCAAATTTTGTGTCTTCGCAGTCAATGATTTTCGCCATCAGCTCTAAAAGTGGCGGGTCGTCAAACATCTTTGCAAGAATCTTCTTCAAAATGCCGTGGTCTATCCTGTAGAAATACTTTGATACATCTAATTTCAGATAGTAGTATTTCTTCGGCTTCCTGTCGGTCTGCTTTAACCAATATTGCAGGCGGTCTATTGCCTTGTGCGTCCCCTTCCCTACCCTGCAAGCGTAACTGTCGAAAATGAACTTCTTTTCAAAAATCGGGTTCACCTGCCTGTATATTGCGTGCTGCGCCACCCGGTCTTTGAATAACAGTGACATTATCAGGCGTTTTTTCGGTTCGTACACATAGAAAATATTGTACCTTCCGACGCTGTATTGTCCCCATATCAATTCATTTTGCAGGATAATCAGGTTATCTTCCAGCCGGTCCGTATACTCCATAACGTCCTGTCTGTATCTTTTGCACTTGATAGCCGCTTTGTATGCACAAAACAGGTTTTCAAAGTCATAGATTTTCGGGAAAATTCCCCGTATCTTCTTCAATGGTTTTTACCTCCTGCAATCAAAAATGTGTCGGGCAAATTTACTCCGGTCCACCACTCCGTTTCAAACGTGATATATTCATTCAGCCTTTCGGCTGACTTTCGCCCTGTAAGACAAAATCCTGATTCTGTCTTACAGGGTTACTAACTATCTTCCCGACAATTCAATCTTCTTCCTACGGTCCCCGGTTCCCCGGTCGCCTTTGGAACGGAAAAGAACCCCTTTTAACCCTGTACGCACGGGACACGCTCACTTGTGAACGTGACTTCTGGCTGTAGAGGAAAAGCGGAACGGAAGGACACATTGTTGTTGACGTTAGAACGGGCGTTGTTCAAGTTCAACGCCGCCACTCCACCGTTGGAAGTGTTGTTGAAGCTCGAACCCCGGATAGGCACGGCAAGTCCTCTATAACGGTTCTTTCCCGATATGAAAAAAGCGGTTTCCCGCTCATTTCTTTAATGATTTATAATAGCCGCCAATCATGCAGCCTATTTCATTTATCTTGCGTGAAATATTCTCATACTTCCGCAAGGGCAGGCAGGGTTTCCGGCTCCTTGTATACTGCGGGTCAGCCGCAAGCCTTACAAGGTGGCGTAATACGTCAACTTCGTTGTCAAGTTCTCCCAGCGTCGTCTTCTTGTAGTGCTTATTTTCCAGTGTCACGACAAGCCGCAAAATTTGAAGCATTGTTTCCCGTATCTCTTCCGCAAGTCTTCTTTGCGCCCGTGGAAACTGTTCAAGCTCTGGTCCCGTGTATAGTATCAGCTCATAGATTTTATTTTTTGTTTTAAAATCGTCTGCCGTCGCATTGTCCCGTACCGGGTCAAGCTCCGGCAGGTCCTTTTCCTGTCCCGCCATATTTCACCCTGCCTTGTCTGTTTTTGGTAGAATGGGCTTGCTGCCGCAAGCCCTCCCAGTGTATCAGTTATCAGTTTACAGTTATTCATAAAAAGCGGAACGGAAGGACACATAGTTGCCGACGAAAGAACGGGCGCCGTCCAAGTTCAACGCCGCCACCCCACCGTGGTAAGCGCTGTTGAAGCCCGAACCCCGGATAGGCAGTCTTTCGCCGTTATTCCTTGCCCAGAATCGCCCAGGGGCTTTCTGCCCGCTATCCGGGAAAAATCCTGCTGCAATCAAGATTTTCGGAATACTCACGCCAGATACCGCCGCCGTATCTTTGAAAGGTACGCTTGTATCATTACTATCCGTCGTCTGTGTCGTTACTCCTGTATTGATACGCAATGTTGAATCACTTGCGCTGGTCCTGTCAATTTTCAGCGTTCCCGCCGTCCCCGGTTCAACAAGTCTTCCGTCCGGCATGATAGCTTTCCACTCCGTACTGTCTGCGCCCATGCTGCAATCTGACTTCATAGCATTTCCGTAAGGGATAATCTGAATTTCACCGTTGACAAGCCTTGCGCCGCTCACCCATTCCCAACAATTCCCGCAAAGGTCAGCAATGCCCGCTGCGCTGTGGTCATGGTTCCATGTTACGGGTCCGCTTCCTGTCGCTGTCCTGCCGCCGCCGTGTGAACCGTCGATATATGTATTTACGCCCCGTTCCCACGCCTTTTCATAGCTTGCGTCCCAGTTTGTGTTGCCCCTCGGAATCGTGCCGTTTTTCTCGCTCCATAAGGACAGGGCGGCAAAAACGCCGTTCTGTAACAAGTGCCAGCCCTCGCCTTTATTCCTGCTGAACCGTAAAGCGTCGTCAAAATTCACATACGCTTTCGGGTCCTTCATAGGCAGGGAATAAGCCCTGTCATTTACAACGCAATTCAGATACTTTGATACCCAAATCACATTCTTTTCTACCCCTTCAACCACCCACCACGGCAAGGTTTCCTGTGTGCCGCCCGTGATAATGTCGGAATACTTCATCTTCGGAACGCCAACCATGATAGACGGCTTTCCTAAATCATCAAGAATGACTTTGTTGTGTCCTCCAAAAGACGCAACCGCTAAAGCTAAATCGTCAAAGTTTCCCATCTTTATACCTCCCATAAAATAATTGTGCAAAGTGTAACATCAAAGTCAATCGGAATCGGCACTTCCCGTGACTCTCCGTTTTCGTCCACCCCGTCTTCAATCACATCATAGCGGCGGGCAGGAATGATAATTTGCGCTGCGTACTTCTGTGCCCTGCCGCCTGTCCCGATAACAACGCCGTTTTCACTGTCAATGCAAATGTCCAGCGACACTTCAAAATCTCTTTCCCGGCTTGCCAGATTCACGGAAAGTTCATCATCACCGAAAATAATCTTCTTGCCCTTCACTTCATACTGAATATGATTGCCGGGCATTTTTTCAACAACCTTGATTTTTGCCATCTTATCTTCCTCCTTCTTTTACAACTTCACGGGTCCTTGCGGCTATAACTTCCGCTGCTTCCCGCTGTTCTGGGGTTCCTCTCCCCTTTACTCCAAAAGATTGCAGCACATACGCTTCATGCTGTTTTCTTTCTTCGCTCCTGATAATCACATTTGCGCCCTTCATCAGTAGAAGCCCCCCTTCACAAACACTTTCAGCTTGACTTCCTTTGCGCTTCCTGTATGCGCAATCTTGAACCCGTTCGCCAGCTTCTCCGTTACTTCAATATCCCCGACGCAACCGCCGCTGTACTCCAGCACTTCTGCTGTCACGGTATAATCTAAATGGTTTCTTTCCGTTTTCAGTGCAACGGTCTTCACGGAATCATTGAAAGGGTACTGCTGCCCGTTCGTCAGGGTCAGAAGAATTGTTTCCCCGGTTTCATCTGCTGCCCGCTGGTTCATGTGAATTGTTTCCGTTGCCAGAAGTGCCGCAAGCTCTCCGGCGTTCGTTATGCCGTCTTCCATGTGGTTGAAGTTCGTTGCGCTCTGCGGGGTTCCCTGCTGCAATACCTCCCCTTCCACGGCTTCATGCGTGATTGTCCCGTCGTCGTTTTCAATCTCTCTGTAACGGTTTTCATGCTCTGTAACATGGTCCTGCCACTGCTGCCATTCATATGCCATCTTTATACCTCCTGTTCTACAAATCGGAAGACAAAACGGTATAACGCCCCTTCCTGCACATTAGAAAGCGTTATGTCCTCCGTTTTGTCTGCCCACAACTGCTTATTTTTGTTGTAAAGCTGTACCCGTTGAATTGTCGCTTCCGTCCCCGCCTGCGGCGTAATGTTCAGGTAAACCGCCACCCGCCCGTCTTTCAGGCGTTCCCGCCTGTGAATCGGGATTTTCTTTGCTTCCCCGTTCACCGTAACTTTTGCATACGCAATGTTATTGTCAAGAAAGCCTTTGAAGTCCTCTATTGCCTGTGGTGTCAGCATGATTTTTCACCCCCTTTCAAAGTTTTCTGCGGCTCCCGCAAGGTTTATTTGTATGTTTGAATACCTCCGCTTTCACCGTGCTTTCAATTCCTCCGCTTCCGGCTCCTTCTCCCGTGTTCCTTTCCGGCACGGTCCCGGCAGCTTTTACGGTATATAAAAAGCCGTCTGCGGCTTCCTCTGCCGCAATCCCGGCTTCGGAATTGCTCATGACAACATTTCTTTCAGGTTTTGTTCCGGCAGCTTGCATGAAGAAGGGGAAGCCCTCTGCCTCCCCTTCTGCTTCTATGTTTGCGCCGCTTTCCTGAAATACTGTGTTTCTGTCCGGGGCGGTTCCTGCTGCCGGGACAGAAAACGGCGTTCCCTCTGCTTCCGTCCGTGTTTCTATCCCTGCGCCTGTTTCTGCCCCTCTATGGCTTCTCTGTGGCTCTTCTCCTGCGTTTATCTGTCCCGCAGGTGTATTTCTATATCCGTAAGCCCTTAAAGCCGTTTCTGCGTCAATCTGTGCGTCTGTGTGCCTGAATATTGTGTTTCTGTCCGGGGCGGTTCCTGCTGCCGGGGAAGAAAACATAAAACTTTCTTTTCCTGTCTGCGCTTCAATGCCCGTTTCTGCCTGCGCCCCTCTGTGGCTTCTCTGTGGCTCTTCTCCTGCCCTTATTCTCCCCGCAGGTGTATTTCTATACCCGTAAGCCTTTAAAGCCGTTTCTACGTCAATCTGTGCGCCTGTGTGCCTGAATATTGTGTTTCTGTATGGGTATGTCCCCGCCTGTGTCGGTAAAAAGATAAACCCCGCAGCGTCCGTCCCCACTACAATCACGCTTCCCGCCTGTACGCCCCGCCTTATCCTCTGCGGGTATGTACCCGCCAGCAGGCTCCCCGTTGCCGGGTTTTTGTACAGAAAGAAGTCTGTATGCGTTTCTACCCTGATACCCACGCTTGCCTGATATACAACTTCGTCCAAATGTGAAGAAAGCCTTTTGTACATCATCACGGCATTTATAATTTCCTGAAAACTGGCTGTCACCCTGTTTTCCGTTACGTCGCATACAATGTGAAAGTGATGTGGTTCCCCTTCGTACTGATACCATTCTTCAACTTCGCTTTGCGGGTACAGTGCGCCCAGTGCTTTTTCAACGGCATATTTTGTCCCCATCTTCTTATGGACTTTTACGCTGCTTTTCAGAATGTCCCGTTTTACTTTCAGTGGAAAAGAATAGTCGTACCAGTCAACGTGCATATCGTATGCCAGAATGTCAATCAATGCTTCCGGCAGTTCGTCTATACGGGAATATATCAGCACATTTTCAATTTCCCCGCTGACCGTCAATGCTTCCTTTGTTACCGCTTCCGCAATCGCCTTGATTTTCGGGTCCTGCTTCAACGCCCCCGGCAGATAGTCCGCAAAATTCACCGTGTACATATCCCGCCCGGCGTTCCTTATTCCTTTGGGGTTAGGCATTTTCTACACCCCCGTTCAAAACCTTCATTGTGTCCCGGACAATCCTTGCAACGTGTGTTTCCTCTACCACCTGAAATGTCGGTTTTCTTACTTCTACCCGCTTCACGCCTGCTGCCATGATTAACTGCGTCAGGTATGACGGGTTTATGTCCCTTCCCATTTTCCCGGTCTGCCATTTTATGTATTCTTCCACCGCTGCCCTTGCTTCCCTGTCTGTAATGCTTGTGCTTGCCTGACTGTTTCGGTTTATGTAATATGTCAGGTCTATTTCAAACGGGTCTTCCTCCGGCATTGATACCGTGACAATATCCGTCAGCGGGCGCACGTCGGAAGCGTTCAGGGCGGCTTCTATTTCCTCCAGAACTGCCTGCGTCGGCTGTTCCCCGCCTTGTAACAATACCCTAATATCTACCACCCCGGCTTCCGGGCTTGTTGCCGCAACGTCAGCTATTGCCGTGCTGACTGTCTTTGTGTGATAGATATAGCCGTTTATTGGACCCGCTGTTGAAAAGCTCTCCATGCTCTCCCTCATGCGCTCATAGTATGAAGTGTCGTCTTCCTCTCCTGCGCCGCCCTCTGTCTTTGTCACGTTTTCAGCTTTTAAATAATAGTCGTAAACGTCAACAATTTCTTTCACCTGCCCAGGCGCAAGGTTATTCCCGACAATTCCCGCTGTCTGGCATTTCCCGTTGACTTCCCCGTATGTTTCCCCGGCTTTTATTTCAAGCTCTTCCGTGGTTTCAAATGTGATTTCCCCGTCAAATGTTATCCGTGTCCCCTGCGGGACAATTACGCTTTGATTCTGCGCCGCCGATATGTAACAACGGAATTTTGCAACGGCAGGCGTGGCGGGCAGGCGTTCAATATCCTTGAAAAGCTCCGCAAGGCTGTCTAAATACTCCCCCTTTGCATACCGGGGAACATTCTTTTTTGCCGTTTCATTTATCAGCACTCTTTGTTGTACAATAATAGCGGCGCACCATGCAATAAAAAGACGCTCCGGGGAAGCCGGATAAACTTTGTATTTTTCCCGTTTCCCCTGCTTCACCAGCTCTTTGTTTACCAGCTCTTCATAAAGCGCAATCATATTGCTTTCAATCGTTTCTGTGTCCGTTTCCAGAAACTCAATGTCCGGGTATTCCCTTTCAGGTTTCTTCATTTTCCGTCTGCACCCCCTCTATTTCTATTATTGGTATCAGCTTCCCCGTGAAAGCATTTTCTTCAAAGGTTATATCCCCCAGAATCGCCCGTGGCTCATATTCTTCAATCTGGTCATGCAACTGCCCCACCATGATATTTTTTACTACGGGCAACGGTCTTCCTATCAACTGCCCCGGAAGCCCTAACGCCCGCAGCAAAGGGCAGGTATTTTCCCATGTGTCTATTATGATTGCTACATTCTGCAATACTTCCTGATATTCATTTTTCGGGGATAGGTCAATATTTTTTAGTAGTGTTCCGTCACCTCTGATAATATCCATCTTTATCACCTTTTCGGGTACTCTTTCAGGGTCACTTTTATGTTTGCCGCCCACAAATTCCCTTTGTTGTCGAACCTCTGAAAGTCAACCGTCCCTTTCTGCATTACCCACTTGTAACTGCCGTATACCTTGCCGCCGATTACAAGCCGTTCTGCGTATCCCTTTCGCACCATCTCCCGCAGCTTTTTTATTTCCTTTAACGGGTTTACCCCTAAAAATACAGAAAGCGTCATAGAAAATGATATGCTCTCAATCCCCGGTCCCATGTATTCTAGCAGGTCAGCTTTTATGTGCCTGTCATGCGTTGCGTAATCAGCGGAAAAATCCCAGTTCATGCCGTCAAATGTTTTTACCGTATTTTCCGACACGCTGAAAACAAGGCTCCCGAAACTTCCGATTTTTGCCATTACATCACCTTCCCTACAATGTACCCTTCCCCGTCGCCGTCAGGAATCATCAGGCACAAAACAAGGTCCCCTACTTTCGGGACCCACTCTGTTATATATGCTTCGTGGAAATGCCCTGCTTCCGTTTTTGTTTTATTCCCGGCTTTGTCCTTTTCCCCCGGAACTACTATTCTGGGTCTGACTAATATGTGAAGCTCCCCTGACACAATGCCGCCTTTATCCCCGAACTTCACCCGTGCTTTCATGGTTCCGTCATTCACGCTCTGCACGGTCCCTTTCCGTATCATGTTTTTTAGTTCGTTCATATCTGCCATTAATACCCCTCCAGAACCTGTTTTAAAGAAAGGTCTACCGTGTAGCCCCCTGTCAAGCTGTGCTTCGCCTGCGTTACCTTGTATTTTCTATCGAACTTCTGAAAGCCTTTTAATTTTACGGTCATTCCCGCTACAAATGAAACGTCGCCCACTACCTTCAAACTTGCTGTAAATTCCTGCGTGTTCTTTTCCCGCAGGCGTTTTTTTGCCAGCGTCTTCGCTTCCTCCGTGTTCCTGACTTTTTCGTTTATCTCCAGAACCTGCCCTGTCCCCGTGCTGCTGTCCGGCGTGTATGTATATTCAATGGTTTCTTTGCTGTCCGGGTCTGTATAAGAAACATGACAACTTGTGTACGCCGTATCTGTCAGGCTTGTTCCCAGTTTGTATGATATAATATTTTTATCCCCGTATTTGAAAGTCTTTGCTGCGGGTTTTGCGTCATACTCCGCAGCGTCATATATTACAATTTTCAGCGTTGTCACTTTCAACGCCATTCCTGCGGCGTGGCATAGCTCCTGCAAAAACTTTACGTCCGACGTTTGCACCTGCTCTTTTCTTTTGAATGTCGGATTGTCGCTTGCTTCATACATCAGGGAAAGCCCGCTGTCACCCGCTATTTGTTCCCCTATTGCTTTTAACGTGATATTTTCCCACGCCCTTGACTTTTTCTCTATCCGCATTGTGGAAGTGTACGGAATAGACGTGCTTTTCACGGTTACTTTTGTGGGCGGTCCTGATACGTCGATACCGTCTATTTCAAAAGTCCCGATATTCAAAGTTGCGTCTTTCCCTGTGTCGTTCCAGTTCTGCTGGACAAGAACCGCCGTTACAAGTTTCGGCTTTGCCCCCTGCTTCACTTCCTCCACGGTTTCAACTGCTGTACTCTTTGCCGTGCCGCCTGTCGTTATCCTGAATACCTGCCCCGGATAAATCAAATTCGGGTTCGGTATGTTGTTTTCTTGTGCAATCTGCGGGTACTTTGTCCCGCTCCCTAAATACTGTGAAGCAATCGCCCACAATGTGTCACCCCGCTTCACAACATAATTTATTACTTCTTCTTTCTGAACCTCTTTCACAACCTGCTTTGTTGTTTTTATGATTGTCGGCTTTACTTCCAGCCAGTCCCCCATCAGGTTCCGTTCCCGGTCTTCATACACAATTTGAAAATCATCTGTGCTTCCGTCTTCATTGTCTGTATAACTTGCGCTCACTAAATGCAACGCTATATTCTCTGGCACGTCTACATTTTCAAATTTCAGCTTTAGCACCACCCGCCGTGCAAGTCTTTTGTCGCTCATCAGATTAACAACCCCCTTTTCCACGGCGGCAGCTCCATACTCTGTTTTTCTTCCACCTCCGGGATAGTTAAAACTACCCCGGCAGGGAAGACAAACATTGCGGCATAGTCGGCATTAGCTTTTATCAATTTGTCCGTATGAAGAACGCTTCCCATCTGCGTGTACGCTATCTGGTCCCACATATCCCCGGATATTGTTGTATAAGTCTTATTCATGCCTTGACCGCCTTTCATCATCATTTCTTTTGTCCAGAAGGTCTTCTACCTCCTGCAATAAGTTTCTATTGTTTTCCTCTAGCTTCTCTTCCAAATCACCTGCCTTGTCACTGTCAACGTATATCGTCGGGCTGTTTGTGATTGTGATATTGTTCCCGCCGCCCGCTCCTGCGCCGCTCACTACTTCTGGCGGCTTTACTTCCGGCGCATTGTTCGTGGTATTATAGAATACCTGTGAAGCCGTCTGCCCGGCTCCTGCTGCCTGCGCCACCTGTGCGGCTGCGTTCTGTGCGCTGAATATATCTTTCGTCTGCTGCGCTGTATATACTGTTCTTCCCGGCGCATTTGTTATTAGCTCTGGTCCCGCTTCTCCTGCTATGAATGTATCAGGCGTACTTTTTGAACCCTTTGCAAGCTGCGGTATTTCGGGAATGTTTATTCCCTTCCCGCCTATGCCCGGAACCCAGTCTGGTACTTTTAGGCTGTTCAGCCCTCGGATAACTACATTCACCGCCCCTGTAATGCCGTTTATCACGCCTTTGCAGATAGATAAAATGCCGTCCCATACGCCGCTGAAAATAGATTTTATCCCTTCCCATGCCTGCGACCAGTTCCCGGAAAAAACGCCCGTTATAAACTGAATTATCCCGGACAATACCTGCTGTACTGCGCTTATAATGCCGCCTATCGTGTTGAACACATTTTGAAAAATTGACAGCACCGCAGGCAGCACGGCTTGAACCGTCGTTAGAACCTGCTGCAAAATCGGCTGTATGATATTCCAAATTGTTGTGAAAACAGTCTGAACTACGGGCAAAACGGCTTGTAGAACCGTTGTAATGATTGACCCAAGCTGCTGTATGCCCTGCACAATGAACGGTAAAACCTGCTGCACAATGAAGTTGAAAACTTCGCCCACAATCGGCAAAACATACGTTTGAATAAATGTTATAACTTCGCTGATTACAGGCATAATGCCTGCAATAAAATCTCCGATAATCGGGATAATGCCGCCTATGAAGTCCGCTATTGCCTGAAATACCTCCATGACAACCGGGGCTGCCGCCTGTACTCCGCTGATAATTCCCGGAATAACCGTTGTTACTAATAGTTCCAGTATGTCTTCCACTACAGGCACAATATGTTCATTGACGAACCCTACAAACTGCCCTGCTGCCGCTACGACTTTTTGAAAAACGCCTGCAAAGGTATCAAATACCGCAACGCCCTTTTCCCCGAAAATCTCTTGTATTTTGTCCCTTGCCGCCCCCAGATTACCGTCTGAAAAAACGCCCTTGATTGTTTCGCCCACGCTTGTCACTACTGCAACAATCTTGTCGAATATCTCAAGACCCTTTTCTCCGAAAATGCGCCCTACAGCGTCCCGGACTTTATCAAAGTTGTCCCGTAATAGTTTTACTGCCGTAATTACCGCAGTTATTACACCTACTACGGGCAAAAATTTTCCTGCAATCCCCCCTAACGGACCCAGAAGCGTCGAACCGATTTTTCCCAACGGTCCTAACGCCTTTTTTATGATGTTTCCTACCGGGGCAATGAATGACCCGATTTTTCCAAAACTGGAAGCAACCACCCTTCCGATTGACCCAAGCGGGGAACGTGCGACAATGCCGCCTATTCCTGACAGTGCCTTTCCAAGTATGCCGCCGATACCGCTAAAAGGTTTTGTGATGAATCCGACAACCTTTGAACCTATGCCGGAAAGTCCGATTGCCTTTATTTTGAAAAGCTCCAGAATCTTCTGTGCGTCCTTTATCCCGCTTGATATATGCAGAAACCCTAATTTTGCAGTCAGCCCGGCAACCTTCATTCCTGCAAGTGCCGCCGCTACTTTCAGGGCTGTTTGCACCAGCTTCGGGTTCGCCTGTGCAAATTCTGAAACTTTCACAACAACCGCAGCCACCTTGTCTGCAAGGTTCCCGACAATCGGCAGAAGGTTTTGACCCAGAACAATACCTAAATTTGCGATACTGTTCTTTGCCTTTTGCATTTTCGCTTCCGTGGTGTTTTCCATTTTCGCAAACGCTTCTTCCGTTGCGCCTGCGCTCTCAACCATTCCTTTTACAGATTCGTTGAATCCGTCCACACCGTTCGACAAAAGGGAAACTGCCGCTTTTCCTGCTTCTGCGGACCCGAACACATCAGACAGGCTTTTCCCGCTGCTTTCTGCCGCTTCCTGCATTATTCCCAGAACGTCGCCCAGGCTCTTCCCGTCTGCCATCAATTCCTTGAAGCTCTTCCCCGCTGTCTGCCGCAAAAGTTTGTCTGCTGTAGTCCCGGACTTTCCAAGCTCATTCAGCATACTATTCATGTAAGTTGTGGTTTCTGCTGCCGCAATACCTTTGCTGGTCATGATTGCATAACCAGCCCCAAGCTGCTCTAATGCCACCCCGTTTGCGTTTGCTGTCGGTATGATTTTACCCATAACGCTTGACAGTTCGCCCACGGTCACTTTACCTTTATTTTGTATCTGAATAAGCATATCCGACACGTCGCCTACTTTTGACGCTTCCATTCCGTAAGCGTTTAGAATCGTCGTCAGAACGTCCAGCGTCTGCGAACTTTCCGCAAATCCCGCTTTTGCAAGTTTAGCTGAATTGCTAACAAAGTTTACTGCGTCCCCAGTCTTCTGCCCCGCTGAAATTGCATTGTAAACATCATCTGCAATAGCTTCGGCAGCAATCCCCGTCGTGTTTGACAGCTTCATGATTTCACTTGAAAGCTGTTCAAGCGGCACTTGCTTTGTGTCTGCAATCGTCCCGACTTTCGCCATAGCGGTTTCGTATTTCTGCGCCGCCTGTACGGGTCCGGCGTATATCGCCGCCGCAACTGCGCCAACCGCCCCTATCGTTCCCATTAGCTGTGTCTTTGTAGCTGCTATATTCTCTTTTATTTTTGCCTGTTCGGAATTGATACGGCTTAAATTTTCTTGCGAACCCCGCAGCCGTTCATATGACCGTTGCAAGCGGGCGTTTGATTCTTCCAGATTGTCTGTGTCAATCCCTGCGTCCCGTAGCTCCTGCGCCATCCGTTCAAGCTGTTCTTCTTGTGAGTGTATGCTGGCAGTGGTCTGTCGTATCTGGTTTTCATTGCTTTTCAGGCGTTCGGTATTCCTTGCGACTTCGTTTTCTTCCTTCACAAGCTGCGCTGTCAGTTCTCCCGTTGCGTCGCCTGTTTCTTCGATTTTCGCCCGCAGCCTTTCAGCGTTCGTCTGGTGTTGCTGTATCTTCTGCGAAACTTTTTCATGTTCCGCTTGCAGTTTTTCCAGCTTCCCCCTCTGCTGCTCTATGGCGTTTGAAGCCTTTGTGTAGCCGTCAACCTTTGATTGCATGGAATTTACGCTTTTTATGCTGTCCTGCAACTTGCGCTGTGTTTCAATCGCACCTTTGAAAGTGCTGTTGAAATTCCCGCCCAGTGACGCTTTCAGCTTAAAAAGAAGTTCAAATTCCTTCTGTGACCCTGCCAATCGCTTCCACCTCCTATCACTTTTTATGTGTTAGGCGTTCCCGCTCCCGTGCATCTTCCCTTTCTACTTCATTCACGCTTTTAATCCAGCGGAAAAGTGCGGAAAGTGTAAGCTGCATAAAGAACGGTATAGGCGTGTTAGAAGCCCTTGCCAGTCTGTAAGCCTGTTTTCTGATAAAATTTCCGGGGCTGCTTACTTTTAATAGCCCGATTCTATTAAAAAACTTCTTGCCTGATTCTTGATTTTCATGTACTCCCCAAGAGGAAGCCGCCTGATTTCATCAGCCCCCACGCCTGCTGCACGTGCGGCAAGCATGGTCTGGAATACAGACGACACTTCCGGGGTCAGAACGTATTTGTTCTGGTCCTGCAATTCCTCTTCTATCGCTTCTACGTCTTCCCCTGTCAGCTTTTCAAAGTAGAATGTCAACGCCTTGTGCTTCTCTCCGTTAATCTCAACCGGGGCTTTGAAGGTGTGCGTGTAGTTCAGGCTGGTCTTTTTCTCTTTCTTCTTGTCTTCCATGCTGACAATCCCGGTTTTCTGCGCTTCCTTCATTTCCTCCGTGAACTCTTCCTGCTGCCCCTGTACAACCTTGTTATCTTCCATCTTTTTACCTCCTAAAAATAGGCAGATAAAAACCAGCGGACCCTTCCGCTGGCTCTCTGCCTTTCCCTTTTTTATTTGCCCAGTGCCCTTCTTACGTTGCTAAGATAATCTGTCCCGTTGATATAATAAATAAAGTTCAGCGGGTCAATTTCAATTACCTTCTTCCCGTCCAGATACAGTGCATAGTATGAAACGGCATATTCTCCGCTTGCGTCCGCTGCGGAAGCTGCCGCAAGTTTTCCAGGCGCAAACTTTTTCGGTACAACCTTCATAATGTGCTTTGCTGCAACCGTTTCAATTTTGCCTGTCTGCGTGTTCCTTACCTGTTGCGCCGCCCGCAGGTCAATATTATGTATTCTCGGTTCTGCCAGCCGGATTGCCGCTTTCGTGACCGTTCGGAAGTTCAGCGTCAGTGTCATTGCTTCGATATGTCCCAATACTACCGCTTCAACATTCCCGGCAATCCCCGCCCCTGTAATCTCTTCCGCAAGGTTCGACACTTCCGGCAGCGTCGCTTCTGACATTCCCAGATACTCGTTTGCGTCCTCATATACTCTAAAATTTATAACAAGTTCATCAATCTTCGGCATTTTTTAGCCCTCCTTCCTTATGCTGCCAGCAGGCTTGACAGATAGGAAATATCATATTCAAGCACATATTCCATAAGCCGCAAAGGTGAAGGTGGCGTAATGTAGATATGGAATTTTGCCTTTCCTGACATTAACGCTGTCAAGCTGTTTTCCTCTTCCCGCAGTTCTACACGCCCGCCCACAATCTTTTCATCTGCCGTCAGTGCCGCCAGCCAGTCGTTGATACCCTGCAAGATTGCGTCTAACAGTCGCCGGGTCAACTTCCGGTCAACGTGTGACCAGTAAGAAAGCGTGACCGTCTTTGCTACCCACTTAAACATACGGGAAATGCAATAGAAATAGTCAACCGGGTCTGTGTTCGCAGGGAAACAAGCCGTATAATCTCCCCAGCTCACAAAACCGTTGATGAAGTTCAGCCCCGTTATAACCCCGTTGTCATTCAGATAGTTTGCTTTCTGAACGTCAAGCACGACTTCTTCACCGCTTGCCAGTACCATGCTGTCAGCCTGCAAGCTCTTGTTTGAAGCACTTTCGCAGGGGGTCCCGTCGCCCAGCGAACCGTCGTTGTCCGTCCGTGCCATCAATCCCGCCTGCTGCGTCGAAAAATTAAAAACCCTTTCGCCCAGCTTCAATTTCGGGAAGCATACTAATTCATTCGGCTTCATGAAATTTTTTGACTGCTTCCATGCCGGGACTTCCGTGTAATACGTCGCCCCGCCCTCTGCCCTTGTGTCTACGTCCAGAAGTGCGTCCGCTGAGAAAAGCCCGTTTATGTTCTCCCCCTTCGCTGACATCACCGCCGCCACCTCCGGGTCATGTGACCAATTCGGACACAAAATCAGGTCAGGGACAATCCTGTATTTCGGGAAACAATCGTCAATCAGTTCAAGCCCCGTCGTCTTGTGCGTCGCTACGCTGTAACCGCCGATAATATCAGCTTTTGTCACCTTCGACGGGTCAACCTCCGTACATGATACCGTCATTTCCCCTGTCGTGTCCTCTGTAAATTCTACAATGCAGGCTGTGTCATTGTAGAACACTTCAAAATCTGTGCCTTTCGTCTTCCCCTCAATCGTTACGCTTTCCGCAATCGTTTCAAGCGGAAGCACAATCTGGTTTTCCGCAATCTCGTATTTCTTCCCGGTCACTTCCTTTTTGTGCTTTGACGGGTCCAAAACGTTCACGAAAAACGCCGGGGACTGCTGATATAATACAAACTGCGTGTAGACTGCTTCTGAAAGCCCGTAACCTTCCCAGTTGTCGGAATATCCCAACGCTTTCACGGCTTCTTCATAGTTATTCGCCATTATTACGCTGTTTACCTTCCCGCCTACCATGTGCGCCGGGGAAGCTCCTACTACAAACGGAATCCCCGTTGCCACGACTGTCGGGCTTGCAACGCTTGTCTGCTGCTTCTTTGTATCAATCCCATGTGTAATATCAGCCATCTTTTATTCCTCCTTTCTCTCTCCTGCGGCAATAGAAGAAACAATGTCCGTGTAATATTTGTTCAGAATGTTTCCTGCCGTTGCCGCCTTGTCTTTTTTCTCTGCCATCTTCTCTACCGGGACAAGCATTTTTTCCACAAGCGGGTATTTCTCCAGAACCCCCGCAAGCTCCTTCATGATTTCTTCCCTTGTCCCTATCATGATTTTATTTGTTTTCAGAAGTCCACCGGGCAGTTGCGGTCCGATATATGCAAGCGTCACCGCTTCCCCTTCCTTTTCTTTGCCCTCTGTGGCTGCGCTGTCTGCCCCAGAAACGGCTTTTCCGTCTTTGGTGGTAGTATTTACCGTCTTTTCCTTTTCTGCCGTTCCTGCGGCTTCTGTGGCGTTCTTCTTTACTGCCATATGTCCGTTACCTCCCTTTCCATTGTCGGTATTGACCAGTTAGTTATCATTTCACCCAAATAATAGGGCTGTGTGCTGTCCGGGTATACGATATATTCAAGCGGGTATTGCAGCGTGAACCTTTCACCGACAACCCCGGCTTTTTCCAGTTCGCTCCTGATACGCAAAAGCACGTTCAGCACATCAAAGGAACCTTCGCCGCCGTCTTCTGAATACGTCGCAACTACTATCCGTATTTTGCAATCGCTTTCCTGCGGCTCCCCGTTCTCCTTGTCGTCCTTCCCGGTCAGGAATTGCAGAAGGATATATGGGACTTTCTCTGTCTGGTCCTCTTTTTTCGGAAGACGCATTTTATAAACGTCTGCCGCCCTCTCTTTCACTTCCTGCGGGTTTCGGTTCCTTACCTTCACTTGCAGCTTAATATCTGCCGTTTTCTCTTTCACAAACTCTTCCAGGCACTCTAATAAATTTATAGCGGTCATTCCTTTAACCTCCGTAGCCGTTCAAAATGCGTTCAATCTCATGTTCCAGACGCTCGTTCACTACCTGCTGCGCTTCTTCCTCCAGCTCCTGCATTATATTTTCATTTTCTATCATCTGCGCCGCTGAAAGTCCCATAAGCTCTTCAACAGGGAACCTTTTCGACGTTTCCCGTTCAAAAACTCCCGTTCCGTACTTCAAATTTGCAATGAACGCTTCTTCAAACTGTGTGCCGCCGCCTTTTTTTACTGCCGCCTTTACCTTCCTTCCTACTCCGGGGGCTTTCGGCGTTACCTGAAATTTGTATAGCGGTATCTTGCAGCCTGCGAACGTCACAACGCCCGCAAGATTGCCTGTACTTGCCTTGCTTACCTGCACATTTGCCGCCGCTGTAAATGCGCTGCTTTGCACGGTATACACTTCTTTCACCCGTTTTTTCGCCCCGGTCTTCACCCGTGACAATCCCCGGTTTATTGCGTTTGACAGCGCACGTTCCGCACCTTTTGGAACGCCTGCCAGAATACGCTCCACCCGCTCTATCGCTTCCGCTGATACTTCAATCATTCTGTATACGCCCCCAGTTCAAGCACGATTTCCCCGGCTTCATAGCTGCTTTTCTCAATCGTGTAGGAATTTACCGCCCCGGCTTCCTCTATTTCTATTTCACGCCCCTTTTTCGGTACAATGCCTATATCTGCGTGGGATATATAAAGCATTGCTTCCGCTCTATATATCCCCTCCGCATTGTCGCCGCCCGGCTTCTGCCTGTCTGTCCCTGTCATGTGGTCAAGAACGGCTGGTACTTCGTACTGCTGCCCGTCGTACCATATGCACATCATTTCCGCAAACTCTCCGGGGTTATGAAATACTTTCAGGTCTTTTATTATCTGCGCCTTAAAGTCCATTATATTACCTTTGCCACAAACCAACTGTCTACGTCATGCGGCACGGACAGCGGGGCAGAAGACAACTGCAAGAATCTTCTTGCGGGCTTTCTCTTTACCCATGTATCAGGCACATATTTCCCCTCTACCGTGCGGAACTCCTTTGTATTATCATCAATCAGGGTTATTGCGCCGTAATACATGGAATAATTTGCATTGCTGCTGATAAGAACAAGCTCACCTTCCGGGACAAGCGGTTTTTCCGTCGCTTTCTTCGGGTCCGGGTCTGTCCAGTCGTCAAGATACCATTCGTTGTATGTGTAAATGTCAAGCCCTAATTCGTGAATAGTCCCGATATAGGTTACGCCGTTCGGAAGCTGCCGTGGCTGAATGACAGCAAGGTTATAATTTTTCACGTCCAGCAGGCTCTTCACCTTCTCATGGTTGACAAATACCGTTGCAACATCATCTGACATAATGCACATATCGCAATTTGTGAATCCTGTCTGCTGTACTTTCTTGTGCCACCGCTTCAAGTCTACTATCGGGTCAGAATCCTTCCCGGTCCACTTCTTTGCTGCCGTCGTGATTTCTTCCCGGTTCGTAAACTTGAAGTCAATTACTTCGTTCAGCCCCTCCCCGATAATCGGGATTTTCCCCATGAAGATAGACTGCACACACATCAGCTCTTCCCGGCGTGTAATCATTTCCCGCAGCTCCACAAAGTCACTTGACATTTTCAGAACTGCACGTTCCGCAGGGGTTCTTCCTGAAACAATGCTTTCCCCCGGCTGTCGCTTTAACAGATTGTCAACCGTTGTAATTTTATCAGGCGCAACCAAAGGCGGCTTGTAGCTCTTTGTTTCATACCCTGTATTTGCCACGGTTTTCCCGCCGATAAGTCTATGCACATACGGCGCAACCTTGCGGGAACCCTTTACAAAGTCCACGTCAACCGCTTCTGTTACAAAAGTTTCTTCATGCTTGAAGAAAGTGCTTCTGAAAAACGTATGCACCGGTGGCATTTTAGAAACTACCCGCCCCATTGTCCGTGGGTCATAAATACTTACTGTTTCATTTGCCATCTTTTTATCCTCCCTTTTAACCTAACTTCCGCAGGAAAATTGACATTTTCCGCAGGGGTCCTTTTATGTCTTCTACCGTTACGCCATTCGGCAGGTTCAATGCTTCCTGAAAAAATTCCCCCGTCATGTAATATACAACTGGTTCATCTGCTGCCGCCGCCGCTGCCGTAATTCCCACAACATTTGCTGCCGTTTCTGCTGTCACCGCAACAATCTTTCCTTCTGCGTCTTCCGCTACGGGCATATGTTCTGCAAGCTCACCGCCTGCCGTCCCGCTTTCGGTCAGCGTCTGGAAGTCGCCAGCGAAAAAGTTTTTCGCTTCACACGTCCTTGTTTCAATTTCGTACATTCCCATTGTTGTCCCTCCCTTTATTTCACATCAGGAAACAAGCGGTCAATCGCTTCATTAAAGGGGTCTTTCCCTTCGCCGCCCTTCTCGCTTGCGCCTGTGCCTACGTCAGAAACGTGGCTGTCTGTTACGTCCTCTTCCCTGTTTTGCAGGTATGCGCCGCCCTGTTTCTTTTGTTCCATCACAATCTGCAATGCCATTTCCCCGGCAGAAATAGGGTTCACAAACTTTGCGTCATGCACAATGCTTTCAAACCCTCCCACCGCTGCGTCTTCCAGTGCCTTGATACGGTTTCTTTCCTCTTTCCGGGCATTATCTTCTATTGTTGCCGTCAAGTCGGGGTATGCCGCTTTCAATGCTTCAATCGTTGTGATTGCGTCTTTCGGTTCCATCTTTTTTTCCTCCTTTTTGGGTTTATTTTCCGGCTGTCTGCCGTTTTGCAAACCTCCCGGCGTTGCTGCCGGGCTGTTTAACAACATTTTAGGAACGGTCTTGAAATTCCCCATGTCAATCGGTACAGAATTGACAATGATTCTTCCTGCGTTTTCAATGACCGTCTGGGCTTCCTCAAACATCAGTTCATCACAAAAACCGTTTTCCACCGCTTCGTCGCCCGTCCACCATGTTTCATCTGACATAAAGCCGGATATTTCATCAGCCGTCTTTCCCGTTTTTACAGAATAGGCGTTTATGATTGATTGTTTTATCACCTTCAATTCCTGCGCCATCTTTTCAAAGTCTTCTGCCCTGAACGTATCCCAGACGGTCATTGCCGGGTCATGAATCATGAATACGCCGTTTCTCGGTATCTTTATTGTGTCGCCTGCCATTGCGATAATCGTGGCGGCAGAAGCTGCCCACCCGTCAACCTTCACTGTTATTTTTGCGCCGTGGTCCTTCAACCGTGTATAGATTGCGTTCGCTGCGAACACATCACCGCCGGGGCTGTTGATACGCACTACTATTTCCGGCACGTCCTCACCCAATGCCGCAAGCTCCCTGTTAAACTGTGCGGGCGTTACCCTGTCTTCCCACCAGCTCTGCTGGCTGCTGATAGTCCCGTATAGAAGCAATTCAGGCGGCTTTGTCGCCGTCCCCGGTACAAAGTCCCAGAATTTATTCTGTGTCACTCCGAACGGGCTTTTCTCCCTGCTTCCCGTCGCCGTCTTTCTGTTCGGCTGGCTCTCCGGGCTTTGTCCCGTTGTCGTCCTGCTGTTCTGCTGGTTCTCCGGGCTTTGCCCCGTTCCCCTGCTGCCCGGCTGCGCTTCCGGGTTTTTGTTCCCCTGCGTTGACAATTTTCTTTACCTCCTTTAGTTTCTTTTCTTCCTGCTTTAGCTGTTCGCAATTACTGTAAAAGTCGCCGCCAGCCATCTCCATTGTTTCTGCGCTTCTTGTGGAAAAGCCGTTTTCAACCCTTGTTACCGCCGCCCCTACTTCCTGCACCGGGTTCAGAAGCCCCCGTGCCGGTCCGTTCCACTGCGCTTTGCAGTATGCTTTCCGGCGCAACGGGTCTGTGAAGAATCCGGGGGCTTTTATCCTGCCTTTCGCTACCGCTTCCGCAAGCCATTCTTCATATACGGGCTGGCAAAAATCGTTCGCCATCCATGCCCGGTACATTTTGAACATTTTCCACGCTTCTTCTAAAGCTCCCCGGCTTGCAGAATAGGAACTTGTGAAATGCTTTAAAAGCAATTCATACGGAATTTCAAGTGCTGCGCCTATCTGTCGGCAGATAGCTTCCACAAAACCGCTAAAATTTTTGTTCGGTCTTCCGGGGTTTATATCATGCGCCTTTTCCCCTTCTGCAAGGTCAAGTATTGCGCCTGGTCCCAGTTCAAGACTGTTTTCGTCGTCTTCGTCAATCAAGTCTTCTTCCGCTATGCCGGACCCTACAGGCTCCCCGTCTTCGTTTGATTCTTTTTCTATAAAGACAGTGAAAAGCCCCGATATAACCGCCGCTATCAATTCAGCGTCCGTGTACCGTCCTAACTGCTTCAATGCTTCTATGACCGGGGCAAGGAAGGGAACGCCCCGCCGCTGGTCTATCCTCTCCCGGCACATCAAATGCAGCACGTTCTTTCTTCCTGTCTTTTCCCCGTATGCTGCTACCCTCTGCCACTCCATGCGCTCATTTGCGTATGACAACGGGTGGTGTTTTGAAAAGTGATATGCTACCACCTCCCCGTCTTTGTCTACCTCAACGCCCCCGACAATCTGATTGTCGAATGTGTCAAAATTATTCGGGCTTGAAAGTCGGTCAGCTTCTACAAGCTGCACCCGCAAATCATATGGCTGGTTTTTCCGCTTCTTTGTCGGAAGCAATACAAGCGTGTCCCCGGAAGCAAGCCAATTCAGGAAAGCCAACTGTTGCAACTCATAAAAATTGTCAATCCTTGCCATGTCGCAATCCGGGCTTTCTGCCCACAATGCCCATTCCCTTGTTATCTCTTTTTCTAACTGCTGCGCCTGCGCCGCTGTCAGCTTCAACACTTCTGCGTCTACCGTTGGTTTCAACATCAGCCCCCGCCCGACAACATTTGTGCGCATTGTTTTTACTGCACCTGTCGCAATCGGTACACCCATGTATAAATCACGGGAACGCTGCCGCAATACAGAAAGATTGTCTTCTATATCACTTCTTGAATCCCCGCCAAAATAATTCCACCCAATCATGGATTTTTTCGTTGTGTTCGCTCCGTAATTGCTATAGCCTGAATTAGTCAGTATTTTCATTTTCTGTCTTGCAGCTGTCCTTTTCAATGCGGTTTGCGGCGCAACCGTGGCAATTATGCCGTCTATCGCCCTTGCTATGCCGTTCAATCCTTCACCTTCTCCCGTTTTATGGCATGAAAAAAGCACCCTGCAAAGGTGCTTTCCTCGTATTTTTCTATCTCCTTATACCGCTTTCGCTATTATACACTTTACACTACTTTTTTAAGGTTTTCAAGGAAATAGCGGGCAATTTCGGGCAATCTTTTTATACTTTTTTCTTTCTTGCAGGCGTTTCAAGTGCTTTTGCAATGCTCCACCCTCTTTTCAACCTTAATCTCAATGTATCATTTCTTATTCCTTTTTCCTCTGCCCACTGCGAAACTGTTTTTGTTTCTCCATTATATTCAATCAATACATTATTGCTTCTATTGTTAGCCTGTGTTTTATATGTTGCCCATCTACAATTTTCAGGGCAATAATCACCATTATTGTCTTCTCTATCTATAGTCAGCCCATCTTCATACCCATTTTTCAATGCCCATTGTTTGAACTTTTCAAAATTCTTCCATTCTTCACATATCTCAATCCCCCTTCCTCCATAGTTTTCATATGCTTTATTTGTCTGTTCCAATGTTCTTTGTTTCATTCCGTGCCAAATTGCATATAACCTTGTATTTCTCATTCCATGAGTTGTATTTCTCTGTTTCATTCTCTCTATTGCTAATTCTTTAATAAGGCATCCACATGATTTCGTATCTCCATTTCTTAGATATTTCCCTTTTGTAATTATCTTTTTCCCACATTTGCATTGACATTCCCACAACGCACAACCTTTTTTTGTTCCAGCATATCGAATTACTTTCAGCCGTTCAAACTTCTGCCCTGTCAAGTCAATTCGTTTTGACATTCCCTAACCCTCCGCAACACATTTCCTGTTTCGTCTGCTCTGCCTTTTTCCTTCTCCAATCTTTATTTCTCCGATAAAATTCAAAGCAAATCAATTTATGTTTTTCGCAAAAGTGCAACTGCTCAATATATTCTTTTTCTGACATTCTGCAATCCCCCTATCTATTTCAGATATTTAATAAACGTGTATGCTCTTACCAAAATTCCTTTGTCTGAAATAGCGTCTATCATCTTGTGGATTGCGGTTTTTAATTCGCTTTCAATCTCCTTTTTGTTTTCCTTTTGTCCTACAACAATAATTTTTCCCATGTTTGAATCTCCTTTCATTTTTCCCTTGAAAGAAGCCAGCATTTTTGATAGAATAAGCCTATCAAGTTGTTTTGACTTCTTGATACAGAGAAACGGTGTATGCTGTGGTAAGTGTAGCGCCGTTTCTTTTATTACTCTGATACTTGTTTGTAAACCAGTTCAATGCCTTTCCTGATTACCTCTGCTTTGCTTAATCCTGTCTTTTGACAGCAAACTTCCAGCTTGTGTAATTCATCATTTGACATTCTTAGTCTGTACTGATTTTCCCTTGAATCCTCTTTTGGCGGTCTTCCCGTTCGTGGGGACATACTTACATATCACTTCCTTTCTATTTATTGGATATCCTATAATTCATTATATAGTGGATATCCAAAAAGTCAATACCTTTTTTGAAAATTTTATCAAGAATATTGCAAATCGAAAACACCCGTGATATACTGCTTATAACCTTTCTGTTACCAGTATAGGGGCGGTAATAACAGAAATACGAAAATCTCTGGGGTAGGCTCTCAGGGATTTTTCTTTTTTTGCATATTGAAAAATAAAAATACATATGCTATAATGCCGATAGGCAGAAAAAAGACATGATTATGACATGTAATCAAAGAACGAATCCCCGAACCGTAGTAGCGTACAGTCCGGGGATTCTTCTTTTCTTTTATAGTGGCAAAGCACCCACTAGGCTATTCGTTGTCCTTATTATGCCAACTGTCTAGCCATTTGATGATGTAGTGGCAGGCTACACCAGCCAAAACAGTAACTAAAAAAGAA
>OFGH01000329.1_pt1 | contig 45211 bp, 41 predicted proteins | sample 1521721 | NCBI WGS metagenome assembly OFGH01 (sample SAMEA3504132, study PRJEB24116) | mouse gut metagenome | biome: mouse gut; feature: mouse-associated habitat; material: faeces | place: Denmark | collected 2011
TGTGCTTCCCTTGCACAAAAACCGAGACAGCAGTGCGCCAAACCGCATGCTCTTGCGGTTTGTGTGCATCATCAAAATCTCCCGGGCTTTTATGGATGATGGTGCGGCTGGCCGCATGGGGGTTTAGACAGAAAGCACTTTTCAGACATGTTTCAGGATGTAAAAATAAAAATATAAATTGCGTAAAGGCGTTATTATGTTTACGAATAAACAATTAAGACGGCTGGTGATACCGCTGGTTCTGGAACAGCTTCTTTCGGTGACCATAGGAATGGCAGACACCATGATGGTGGCTTCCTGCGGGGAGGCGGCCGTGTCCGGCATTTCCCTGGTGGATATCCTGAGTGTTCTTCTCATAGGCCTGTTCGGGGCCATGGCTTCCGGCGGTGCGGTGACCGTGGCACAGTATATCGGCAAAGGAGACAGGGAGAAGGTGGCAAGGGCATCCAATCAGCTGTTTTTGTCGGTGGTGGCGCTGGCAATGGTGTTTATGGCCGTGGCTTTGATTGGGAACAGGCAGATTCTGTCTGCCATATACGGCGATATTGACGCGGAGGTCATGAGAAACGCCAGAATTTATTTTTATTTCAACGCGGTTTCCTTTCCTTTTCTGGGAATCTATAACAGCGGGGCGGCATTGTTCCGGGCAGTGGGCAATTCCAAAGTGTCCATGCAGGTTTCCTTGTTTTCAAACATAGTGAATGTGGCGGGAAATGCACTGCTGATCTACGGCCTTTCCATGGGAGTGTCAGGCGCCGCGCTGTCCACCCTGATCTCCAGGGTACTATCGGCGGCAGTGATCTGTCTGATGCTGATTCGCAGGGGGGATGTTCCCATTAGCCGCAAAATCGGCCTGGACAGGCCCATACTGCACAAGATCCTTTATATCGGGATTCCCAGCGGTCTGGAGAGCAGCATTTTCCAGGTGGGAAAAATCCTGCTTTCCAGCCTGACTGCCAGCTTCGGGACGGCGGCTATCACGGCCAATGCAGTCACCGGCAATGTGGGGAATTTCCAGCTGATTCCTGCGGGCGCCATCGGAACCGCCATTGTCACCGTGGTGGGACAGTGTGTGGGGGCGGGGCAATACAGACAGGCCAGACAATATATGTTTAAACTGCTGAGGATAGCTTACCTGTTTGTGATCCTCATCGGGATCGGGCTGCTGGTTTTCAGGAATCCCATTTTTGGCTTATATCAGCTGAGTGAGGAGACCACCCGCCTGACCGGACAGCTTCTGTGTTATCACTGTATCTGCTGTATGCTGATGCACCCGCTGGCATTTGCCCTGCCCAACGGACTGCGGGCGGCAGGGGATGTAAGGTTTACCATGATCGTGGCAATCGGTTCCATGTGGGTCTGCAGGATCGGACTGGCATATATTCTGGCAAAAGGGATGAACCTGGGAATTTTCGGCGTGTATATTGCCATGACCGCGGACTGGCTGGTGAGGGGGATTTTCTTTATGACCAGGGTGCTCACCGGAAAGTGGGAAAAGTACATGGGGGTACTGACAAAGGAGTAAACCGGCGGAAAGAAACCGGTCTGCAAAAAAATACAAAAAAAATGCAATTCGTCCTTTGCGAGTTGCTTTTTTTGTGTTATACTGTTACAGACAATGACCATGGGGGCATTTGCGTTCTGGGTCTGGAAGCCCCGTTGTTAGGTTGTTTGTATTTATTCAATATAAATGGAGGACTGAGAGCATGAGTACTACTTCAAAAGCGAGCCAAAGAATAACAGCTTTGCTCGATGACAACAGTTTCGTTGAAATCGGCGGACTTGTAACGGCAAGAGCCACGGATTTCAATATGAAACCCAATGAAACTCCTTCCGACGGCTGTATCACCGGTTATGGAGTAATAGGTGGTAAGCCTGTGTATGTTTACAGCCAGGACGCTTCCGTGATGAACGGAACCATCGGCGAGATGCATGCCAGGAAAATTACCGGTCTCTACGATCTGGCAATGAAGACAGGCTCTCCCGTGATCGGGCTGATCGATTCCGCGGGGCTGAGACTGCAGGAGGCCGCGGATGCGCTGAATGCATTCGGCACCATCTACATGAAGCAGACGCTGGCAAGCGGCGTCATCCCCCAGATTACTGCCGTTCTGGGCAGCTGCGGAGGCGGACTTGCACTGTTCCCGACCCTGACCGATTTTACTTTTATGGAGGAGAAGAGCGGGAAACTCTTCGTCAATGCCCCCAATGCACTGGATGGCAATGTTGTCACAAAATGTGATTCTTCTGCCGCGGCATTCCAGTCTGAGGAAAGCGGTATCGTGGATGTGGTGGCAGATGAGACCACCATACTTTCCAGAATCCGTGACCTGGTTGCCTTCCTGCCTTCCAACTGCGAGGAGGGAAGTGACAGTGTGGAGTGCAGTGATGACTTAAACCGCGTAAATGAGGAGCTGGCAGGATGTACGGGAGATACATCCGTGGCGCTTTCCATTCTGGCGGACGATAATGATTTCTTTGAAGTGAAAGCCGGCTATGCCAGGGATATGGTGACCGGTTTTATGAAGCTGGACGGTGTGACGGTGGGTGCCGTTGCCAACCGCAGCGAAGTGTGCGACGAGGAAGGAAATGTGGCGGAGAAGCTGGAGGCCACCTTGTCAAAGCAGGGCTGTGAAAAGGCAGCCGATTTCATCGCCTTCTGTGATGCCTTTGAGATCCCGGTGCTGACCCTGACCAATGTGAAGGGATATCAGGCAACCATGTGTTCCGAAAAAGGAATCGCCAGGGCTGCGGCAAAGCTTACCTATGCATTTGCAAACGCAACGGTTCCCAAGGTAAACGTGATTGTGGGCAAGGCCCTGGGAACAGCCGGTATTGTCATGAATTCCAAGGCAATCGGCGCGGACATGACCTTTGCATGGCCTGATGCACAGATCGGAACCATGGAAGGAAAGCTTGCCGCAAAGATTATGTATGACGGGCAGGGAGCCGATGTCATCAATGCGAAGGCCGCAGAGTATGAAACGATGCAGCTGAGTGCAGGAAGCGCTGCACGGAGAGGATATGTGGACAGGATCGTGGAGGCAGCCGAAACCAGAAAATATGTGATCGGCGCTTTTGAGATGCTCTTTTCCAAGAATGAGGATCGTCCTGCAAAAAAGCACGGAACCGTGTAGAAAGGGTGATTATAAGATGAAGAAATTTTGGACTTTACTATGTATGATTGCCTGCATCTTCGGACTGTCCGCATGCGGAAGCGGAGAAGACCTGACTGCCTATGAGCAGCAGAAGACAGAATATGCACAGATGCTTGCGACCAACATGGTGTCACTGCTTTCCCAGTATGAGAAGGATGCATTTTTTGACGAATATACTGCGGAAGAAATCGAGTATGCTGTGGGTACCCAGTATAGTGTCAATGTGGATGGCAATGCGTTTGCATCAGCAGTAAACTCTTTTCAGACGGCAAAGGAGTCGATGGGAGCCATTACGGAAGTAAAGGGTACCACGGTATCCATTGACGGAAATGAAATTATTGTGGAAGTGGAAGTTGCCGGGGAGAAGAAAAGCGCCACGGCGGAGATCGTTTATTCCAATGACAGCTTTCTTACCATGAAAGCCGCCTCCCTGAATCCCAAGTCAACGGTGGGCGAGCTGATGGGAAGGGCGGCCCTGAACACTGTGATCGGTATGGGTACCGTGTTTGCCGTTTTGATTCTGATCAGCGCCATTATTTCCGCGTTCAGCATCATTCCGAAAATTCAGGCCAACAGGGCGAAGAAGAAAGCCCCGGCCGAAGAAACGACAGGCGTTGACAATGCAGTTGCACAGATTGTAGAGCAGGAAACCGTTGTGGATGAGACGGACGACCTGGAACTGGTGGCTGTGATTGCCGCTGCGGTTGCGGCTTGTGAGGGGGCTGTATCCACAGACGGATTTGTGGTGCGCTCTATCAGGAGAAGATAAATTATTAAAATCAGATCAACTGGCGATCATATTTAGGAGGAAAATGAAATGAAAAATTATACAATTACCGTCAATGGCAACGTATATGATGTAGTGGTGGAGGAAGGAACATCCACGGGAGCACCTGTGGCGGCAAAGGCTCCCGCTGCTCCCAAGGCAGCCCCCAAGGCGGCTCCGGCAGCAGCTCCCAAGGCGGCAGGCGCAGCAGGCAGCATCAAGATTGAAGCGGGTGCGGCAGGAAAGGTATTTAAGCTTGAGAAGAAAGTGGGAGACGCTGTCAAGAAAGGCGATGCAGTTGTGATTATCGAGGCGATGAAGATGGAGATTCCTGTTGTGGCTCCGGAAGATGGCACCGTTGCAAGTGTGGACGTTGCAGTAGGCGACGCGGTAGAGGCTGGCGCCGTTTTGGCTACCTTGAATTAACGGTATTGCCCTCCGGTGCCTGCGCAGAGGCGCAGCCGGATGCTTCATACCGTTATAAAAGGTGATATACACAATGAAAATCTGTTCCGTGTTTCATTGTGACGAACAACAGGAGGTCAACAAATGGAATATATAAGTTCTACGCTGAACAACCTCATTCATCAGACTGCCTTCTTCAATCTGACATGGGGAAACTATCTGATGATAGCGGTTGCGTGCTTTTTCCTTTATCTGGCTATCCGGCATGAGTTTGAGCCTTTGCTCCTGACGCCGATAGCATTCGGCATGTTGCTGGTGAATATTTATCCCGACATCATGCTCCGCCCGGAAGACGCTTCAAACGGCGTGGGCGGTTTACTGTATTATTTTTATCAGCTGGACGAATGGGCCATTCTGCCCTCCCTGATTTTCATGGGTGTGGGCGCCATGACAGACTTCGGTCCCCTGATTGCGAATCCCAGGAGTTTCCTTCTGGGTGCGGCGGCCCAGTTCGGTATTTTTGCTGCATATTTCGGAGCTATCTTTCTTGGTTTCAACGATATGGCAGCTGCGGCCATCTCCATCATCGGCGGTGCCGACGGCCCTACCTCTATCTTCCTGGCAAGTAAGCTGGGACAGACGGCCATCATGGGTCCCATTGCGGTTGCGGCATATTCCTACATGTCGCTGGTGCCCATTATCCAGCCGCCTATCATGAAGCTGTTTACCACCGAGAAGGAGCGGAAGATCAAGATGGGACAGCTTCGTCCGGTGTCCAAACTGGAGAGGATTCTGTTCCCTGTTATCGTTACCATAGTGGTATGCCTGATTCTTCCCACCACGGCTCCCCTGGTAGGTATGCTGATGCTGGGAAACCTGTTCCGGGAATCCGGTGTTGTGAGACAGCTCACGGAGACTGCTTCCAATGCCCTGATGTATATCGTGGTTATCCTGCTGGGTACTTCCGTAGGCGCAACCACCAGCGCGGAGGCATTCCTGAACTGGGATACCCTTAAGATCGTGGGACTGGGACTGATTGCGTTCATGTTCGGTACTGCGGCAGGCGTTCTGTTCGGTAAGCTGATGTGTAAGGCAACCCACGGCAAGATCAATCCTCTGATCGGTTCCGCAGGTGTGTCTGCCGTTCCCATGGCGGCCCGTGTATCCCAGAAGGTAGGTGCGGAGTCTGATCCCACCAACTTCCTGCTGATGCATGCGATGGGTCCCAATGTGGCCGGCGTTATCGGTACGGCTGTGGCTGCGGGTACCTTCATGGCCATTTTCGGAGTGTTCTAAGATTTTGAAAGAGTAACGTGAAAGACCTAAAAATAAATATGGAGGAAATTCGTAAATGTCAGAACAAGCAAAAACACCGATTAAAATTACGGAAACAATACTGCGTGACGCGCATCAGTCCCTGATTGCCACCAGAATGCCGACGGATTTTATGCTTCCCATTGTGGAGAAGATGGATAAAGTGGGATATCATTCCGTGGAGTGCTGGGGCGGCGCCACCTTTGATGCCTCCCTTCGCTTCCTGAAGGAAGATCCCTGGGACAGACTCCGCAAACTGCGGGATGGCTTTAAAAATACCAAGCTGCAGATGCTTTTCCGCGGACAAAATATTCTGGGATACAGACCTTATGCGGACGACGTGGTGGATGCCTTCGTTCAGAAGTCCATCGCCAACGGTATTGACATTATCCGTATTTTTGACTGTCTGAATGACCTGCGCAACCTGCAGGAAGCGGTCAATGCCACCAACAGGATGAAGAAGCAGGAGGGCAGGGGACATGCGCAGATCGCGTTGTCCTACACCCTGGGAGATGCCTATACCCTGGAGTACTGGGCAACGACGGCCAAGAAGATTGAGGAGATGGGAGCGGATTCCATCTGTATCAAGGATATGGCAGGCCTGCTGGTGCCTTACAAGGCTTCCGAACTGATCAAGGCCATGAAGGAGAATACAAAGCTTCCGATTCAGCTGCATACGCATTATACTTCCGGTGTGGCCAGCATGACCTACCTGAAGGCAGTGGAAGCAGGAGTGGATGTGATCGATACCGCCATGAGTCCTTTTGCACTGGGTACTTCCCAGCCTGCTACAGAAGTTATGGTGGAAACTTTCCGGGGTACGCCTTATGATACCGGATTTGACCAGAACCTTCTGGCAGAGATCGCCGATTACTTCCGTCCTTACAGGGATGAGTGCTTAAAGAGCGGCCTCCTGAATCCCAAGGTTATGGGTGTTGACATTAAGACCCTGCTTTACCAGGTACCCGGCGGCATGCTTTCCAACATGGTGAGCCAGCTGAAGGAGCAGAATGCGGAAGACAAGTATTATGATGTGCTGCGGGAGATTCCCGAGGTCCGCAAGGATCTGGGTGAGCCGCCCCTGGTAACGCCTTCTTCCCAGATCGTGGGTACCCAGGCCGTGTTTAACGTGCTCATGGGCGAGAGATACAAGATGGCTACCAAGGAGACCAAGGCAGTGCTGCGCGGCGAGTATGGCCAGACCATCAAGCCCATGAACCAGGAGATCATTGACAAGGTTATTCCTGGTGAGGAGCGTATTACCTGCCGTTATGCGGATATGCTGGAGAACGAGATGGATAAGCTGGAATCCGAGATGAGCGAGTGGAAGCAGCAGGACGAAGATGTCCTGAGCTATGCTCTGTTCCCTCAGGTTGCCACAGACTTCTTCAAATATCGTCAGGCACAGCAGGATAAGGTTGACATGACCCAGGCAGATACCCAGAACGGGGCGTATCCGGTATAAACAAAAAGGAAAGACTGGATTTCAGGGCTGGATATTCCGGGGAAGGATATTTGCCGACGTAAAAGTGCAGGATACAGTTCTGAAACAGTGTGAAAAGGGTGACAGGAAGTGCAATACGCCAGGGCACTTCCTGCCTTTTTATGCACACGGGCGCGTAAGGAAATAAGCAGCGAAAGCTGCACGCACCCGGCGCGGGAGTAGTGGAGAAGAGCGTTCCCCTACTCGATTGCACACGGGCGCGTAAGGAAATTAGCAGCGAAAGGAGCATGCGCTCCGCGCGGCGGGTAGAGGAGAACATGGATTGGGCAGAGTGATCATTGTGGGCGGAGGCGCCGCAGGAATGATGGCGGCCATTGCGGCTGCGGATCAGGGCAGCAGTGTGTGCCTGATTGAAAAGAACGAGAAACTGGGAAAGAAACTGTTTATCACAGGAAAGGGACGCTGCAATGTGACCAATGCCGGGGACATGGATACTCTTTTTGACAATGTCCGTACCAATGGCAAGTTTCTTTACAGTGCATTTTATGGCTATGACAATCGGGCCGTGATGGAGTTTCTGGAGAGGGCGGGATGTCCGCTGAAAACGGAACGGGGCGGGAGGGTATTTCCTGTGTCGGACCATTCTTCGGATGTGATAGCTGCTTTCCAGAGGGAATTAAAAAAACGGCATGTGGAAATTCTTCTGAATACGGAAGTAAAGGCGCTTCTTCTGCGGGAAAAGGAAGAAACGGACAAGCTTGCGCAGGAGCCCGGGAAGCAGAACAGAAGGGAAGCGGAAGCGGACGGCAAAACGACAGGGAGCCGGGAGGCAGGGGAAAACCGGAAGATGCAGCTGGCAGGAGTAAGTCTTGCCAGTGGAAAAAAGATGTGGGCGGATGGCTGCATTGTGTGCACGGGGGGCTTGTCCTATCCGGCCACAGGCTCCACCGGGGACGGCTACCGCTTTGCGGAAGAGACGGGCCATAAAATTACGGAATGCCATCCTTCCCTTGTGCCGTTTCAGATAAAAGAAAAATGGTGTGCCGGGCTTTCCGGACTGTCCCTGAAAAATGTTTCGGTCAGGCTTGTCTGTGAAGGCAGGGAAGCATACCAGGGCTTTGGGGAGATGATGTTTACCCATTTCGGCGTCAGCGGGCCGCTGATTCTGTCTGCCAGCAGCTATTACGGGCAGGGAGGGAAAAGATCCGCAAAGTCCCGGGGAACCGGAGGGGAGACAAAGCTGTACATTGACTTAAAACCTGCGCTGGACCCGGAGCAGCTGGACCGCCGGATTCTGCGCGACTTTGAAGAAAATAAGAATAAACAGTTCAGGAATGCGCTGGGAGGCCTTTTTCCCATGAAGCTGATTCCTGTGATGCAGGAATTGTCGGGCATTCAGGGGGATAAGAAAGTCAATGAAGTCACCAAAGAGGAGAGAAGGCATTTCGGGGAACTGATCAAAAACCTGCCGCTCACTGTGACCGGGGTGAGGGGATTTGAGGAAGCGGTTATCACCAGAGGGGGGATTTCCGTGAAGGATGTGAATCCCTCCACCATGGAATCCAAAAAAGTCAGCGGACTGTATTTTGCGGGGGAAGTACTGGACCTGGACGCCATGACAGGGGGCTTTAACCTGCAGATTGCCTGGTCCACAGGATTTCTGGCAGGCCGGTCCGTGTAAGGCCCCCTGGGCGCACTGCCCGCGGAAATCAGGAAAAAGAGGAGAGACATATGAGTTTTAATGTGGCCATAGACGGACCTGCGGGGGCAGGAAAGAGCACCGTCGCCAAAGCCGTGGCAAAGGAAATGAACCTGATCTATGTGGATACCGGGGCAATGTACCGTGCCATGGCACTGTATATGCTGAGGGAAGGCGTGAATCTGAAGAATCCGGAAGAAATCATTGAAAAATGCGGTAAAGCAGAGATCACCATGCGTTACGAGAACGGTATTCAGGTGGTTTTCCTGAACGGGGAAAATGTAAATCCGTATTTACGTACCGAGGAAGTGGGAGAGGCGGCTTCCATAACGAGCCCGGTGCCCCAGGTGCGGGAGAACATTGTGAGACTCCAGAAAGAACTGGCAGCAGGGACGGACTGTATCATGGATGGCAGGGATATCGGCACTTGTGTGCTTCCCGGGGCCCAGCTGAAAATATATCTCACGGCCAGCAGTCAGGTGCGGGCAAAAAGAAGATATGACGAGCTTATGGCAAAAGGGGAAGCATGTGACCTGGAGCTTATCAAAGCAGGTATTGAGGAACGGGATTACAGGGACATGCACCGGGAAATGTCTCCTCTGAAGCAGGCGGAAGACGCGGTTTTGGTGGATACTTCGGAGATGGACCGGGATGAAGTCATATCAGAGTTGACAAGACTCTGCAGGCAGGCGTTTGCGTCCTGGAAAGGATGAGTGCCCCGGCGATTTGTGCAGACAGGGGGCTTTAAACGGGCTGGAGGCCGGTTTTGCGCGGTTTAAATCATAAGGGCAGAAAGGAAGATCGCAGATGGAAGTAAAACTTGCGGAATGCACGGGATTTTGCTTCGGGGTAAAACGGGCGGTGGATACCGTGTATGAACAGATAAAAAACGGGAAAACTATATATACGTACGGCCCCATAGTAAACAATGAGGAAGTGGTAAAGGATCTGGCCGAAAAGGGTGTCAGGGTTCTGGAGTCCAAAGAAGAACTTCTGTGCCTGCCGGACGGCTCCGGTCCGGACGCGCCGGACGGTGTGGTGATCCGGGCCCACGGCGTGCCCGAGGAAATTTACCATATCCTGAAAGAGAAAAATCTGGAGTGCATTGACGCTACCTGTCCATTTGTGAGCAGAATCCAGAAAAAAGCGGAAGAAGAGAGCAGGAACGGAAAGCATATGGTCATTGTGGGCAATGCAGGACATCCGGAGGTGGAAGGTATCATAGGATGGTGCAAGGGCGGTGTGACAGTGCTGAATAGTGAGCAGGAAGCCGGAAAAATCAGCCTTCCTGGGGAAGAAGAACTATGCGTGGTCGCACAAACGACATTTAACTACAATAAATTTCAAGCGATAGTTGAAATTTTGGAAAAAAGAGGTTATAATGGTAGTGTTGTAAATACTATCTGTAACGCTACGGAGGAGCGTCAACGTTCGGCAAGGGCGCTCGCGGCAGAGGCTGACGTAATGATTGTAATAGGTGGCAGGCATAGTTCCAATACCCGAAGGCTGTATGAAATCTGCAGTGAGGAATGTTCGGACACCTATTTTATACAGACACTGGAGGACTTGTGTTTAGATTTACCTAAAACTGCTCGACTGGTGGGTATTACAGCGGGGGCTTCCACCCCAAACAAATTAATTGAGGAGGTTCAAAATTATGTCAGAATTAACTTTTGAACAAATGTTTGAGGATACTATCAAGATGATCCACTCAGGAGATGTAGTCGAAGGCACAGTTATTGATGTCAAGGCAGATGAGATCGTTCTGAACATCGGATATAAGTCGGATGGTATTCTGACCAAAAGTGAGTACACAAATGATTCCAGCGTGGATCTCACGACAGCGGTGAAGCCGGGTGACACGATGGAAGTACGTATTCTGAAGGTAAACGATGGCGAAGGCCAGGTAGTGCTGACTTACAAGAGACTGGCAGCTGACCGGGGCAACAAGAGGATTGAAGAGGCTTATAACAACAAGGAAGTCCTGAAGGCGGCGGTTGTCCAGGTATTGGAAGGCGGTCTGAGTGTCAATGTGGAAGGTGCCAAAGTATTTATCCCTGCCAGCCTCGTATCTGATATTTACGAGAAGGATCTGGGAAAATACATGGGTACGGAGATCGAGTTTGTGATCAGCGAGTATAATCCCAAGAGGAGAAGATATATCGGCGACCGCAGACAGCTCATCAATGCACGCAAGGCAGAACTTCAGAAGGAACTCTTTGAGAGAATCCATGAGGGGGATGTTGTGGAAGGCATCGTGAAGAATGTCACGGATTTCGGCGCCTTTGTTGATCTTGGCGGAGCAGATGGACTCCTGCATATTTCGGAGATGTCCTGGGGACATGTGGAGCATCCCAGAAAAGTATTTAAAGTGGGCGACAAACTGAATGTGCTGATCAAGGAAATCAACGGCAGCAAGATTGCGCTGTCCCTGAAATTTGAGGACCAGAATCCCTGGAGGGATGCGGCGGACAAATATGCCATCGGAAGCATTGTGACGGGCAGGGTAGCCAGAATGACTGATTTTGGCGCGTTTGTGGAACTGGAGCCCGGCGTGGACGCGCTGCTTCATGTATCCCAGATTTCCAAGGAGCATGTGGAGAAGCCCTCGGATGTACTGAAGGCTGGAGAGCAGATCACGGCCAAGATTGTGGATTTCAACGAAATTGACAGAAAAATTTCCCTGAGCATCAAAGCAATGGCACAGCAGGCAGCGTCAAGGGAAGAAGATGCGGACGAGGTTTCCGTGGATGTAGAGGCAGAGATTGCGGCCCAGGCGGAGGATGATGCCCAGTAATGACAGAATATACTGCCATGGTGTTTGACTATAAGTATTTTAAGAGGGAGATCCTGTCACTGACAGGGATTGACCTGAATGCTTATAGGGAAAATCAGATGAAGCGCCGTATAGACGCCCTGATTTCCAAGAATAAGATAGTGGGCTATGATAAGTATGTGTATCGTCTGAAGACGGACAAAGACAAATTAGAGGAATTTATCAACTACATTACCATCAATGTCTCTGAGTTTTACAGGGATCTTTCCCAGTGGAAAGTGATGGAAGATAAGGCAATCCCGGAATTGATCAGCAGATTCGGCAAAAATCTGAAGATCTGGAGTGCTGCCTGCTCCACGGGTGACGAGCCTTATTCGCTGGTAATGGCGCTGTCAAGGCATCTTCCACTGGCCAATATCAGAATTTTGGCCACGGACCTGGACAGACAGGTGATAGAGCAGGCAAAAGAAGGGATATACTGTGAGAGGAGTATTGTGTCTGTGCCGCCGGATCTGAAAAGAAGATTTTTCAGGCAGACAGGTTCTTCTTTTAAGATAGCGAATGAAATCAAAAATTGTGTGGAGTTCAGGGAGCATAACCTGCTGAAGGATGCGTATCCCCTGGGCTGTCATATGATAGTGTGCCGTAATGTGCTGATTTACTTTACGGAGGAGGCTAAAGATATGGTATTTCGTAAGTATTTTAAGTCTCTTGTCAGCGGAGGGCTGCTGTTTATCGGCAGCTCGGAACAGATCCTCAATCACAGGGAAATAGGCTATAACAGAAAGAATGCTTTTTTCTACCAGAAACCTTAGAAGCGTAAGGATAAGCGGCTGCAGGCTGAAAAGACAGGCAACCGCTTTTTGATGTGCAAAAAAATAAGTTCGGCTCCTTATTCCGGAAAAGCAAAGACCCCGCTGCAGCCAACAGGACTTGCATGAATATTTTCCTCATTGCCAGCGGGAATAAAGAGCCTTATGTCAAAATCCGGACAGAAAACTGCCCATGGGGGCAGGAGCCTGGGTCAATAGGAGGAGGCAATCATGCTCAGAATGTGGGAAGCATACCTGGAAAAAGCTTCCCTGTCTTTTTTTAATTCATCCGTCAGCTCAAAGAAAAGATCCCGGCTCTTGTAATCCCGTTTGAAAAACGGTGAAAAAACGTAATCCCACTGGGGAAGATAGCAGGATTCCTTGCGGGTGTAACAGTTGGCGGCGGATGCGGGGATGCGGTATGCCTTTTCCACGAAATCTGCCACGGATTTATGAAGCGCCACGTCCTCTGCGGGAAGATAATAATAGTCCTGGTAATTGGAATAGAAAAATTTCAGTTCCTCTTCCAGAATGGGAATTTTCAGGGTCCCTTCGTTTTCCTCTCCCCTGAAAAAGCACTGGTTGGCATTGGCGGATACCGGTCTGGGCAGGGGCGTGTCCAGTTTGAGATGGATGACGAGCTCGCGCCGTCTGCTGCCATGGACATCTTTGTAATAATTTGCCTGGACTTTCCGGGCCCGCACAGGCTGGTTGAATAAATCGTAATAGACAAGTATGGGCAGGAGTTCCAGCATACCCTTCAAATCATCCGCGTTGTGGAGAAGAATGGCATTTTCCAGGTATTCGGAAGGGTTTTTGATATATTCCTGATAAAGTCCGATGAGTTCGCTGCCGGAAAAGACATCTTTGCGGTTGATGCCCAGAAATTGTTCCAGGGTTTTCTGCTTGCAGTTGGCAAGCTTGAGAAAATACCGGTAAGGCGCAATCCGCCTGTAAAGATCGATGCCTTCAAAATCATCAAAATTCCAGGGCAGCGAAAGCTGGGCACATTTCTGGGTGATAAAAGGCAGGTCAAAATTATTGCCGTTAAAATGAATCAGGCAGCGGTAAGGCCGTGCAAACTGGAAAAAGGCTTTCAGTATTTCGGCCTCCTGGTCGTAATTTTCCGCCATCCACTGGATGGTCTGCCATTTTCCTGCCCGGCAATAGGCGCATCCTATGAGGTAGAGATAAGAGGATTTGGCGGTAAAGCCGGTGGTCTCAATATCCAGAAAAAGAATCCGCTCCAGGGGTGCAAGCCTGTCCAGGGGATAAGAAATTGAAAAGTTATCCAGTGTTTCCTCGCAAATTCGCATGGCAGCCTCCATTTTCAGATTTTCAATACTTCTCTTTTTTCACTGTGACTGTGAACCGTTAGTGAATCTTAATAAGTATAACACAAAATTAAAATTTCCAGTAGTATTTTGTAAAAAAAAATAGTATATTTATATCAGGAGAAAGACACAGCGAGAAAGGAAGGGACTGAAGAGAACATGCATAAGTTGACATTTGTAGGCGGTATACATCCCTACGACGGAAAAGACTTGTCCAAGGACAAGCCGATTCAGGTCTGCATGCCGGGTAAGGAACTGGCATATCCTCTGTCGCAGCACATTGGGGCACCGGCAGGGCCCTTAGTGGCAAAAGGAGACCGGGTGCTGGCAGGACAGAAGATCGCGGAGGCGGGAGGATTTGTCTCGGCTCCCATACATGCCTCGGTATCCGGCACGGTAAAGGCTATAGAGCCCAGGCGTGTGGCCACCGGTGACATGGTTACCAGCATCATTGTGGAAAATGATGGCCTTTATGAGGAGATGGAATTTGCGGGCAGGACTTCCCTGGAGGAAGTGAAGCGGGAAGAGATTGTGGGAATCGTCCGGGAGGCGGGAATCGTGGGTATGGGAGGCGCAGGCTTTCCCACGCATGTAAAGCTGTCTGTGAAAGAGCCGGAAAAAATTGATTACGTGATCGCAAACTGCGCGGAATGCGAGCCCTATCTGACTTCCGATTACAGGAGGATGCTGGAGGAGCCGGAAAAGCTGATCGGCGGCCTGAAAATCATACTGAAGCTGTTTCCCAATGCCACGGGAATTCTGGCTGTGGAAGACAATAAGCCCGACTGCATCAGTGCCCTGAGGGAACGGACCCGGGATGAAGGCAGAATCTGTGTAAAGGCGCTGAAGACAAAATATCCCCAGGGAGGGGAGCGGCAGCTGATTTATGCCGTCACCGGCAGAAAAATTAATTCTACCATGCTGCCTGCCGAAGTGGGATGCGTGGTGAACAATGTGGACACCATGGTGGCAGTGTACAGGGCTGTCATGGAAGGACGGCCCCTGATGGAACGTATTGTGACAGTGACAGGGGACGCGGTGGCAGAGCCTGCCAATTTCCGGGTGAAAATCGGAACCAGTTATGACGAAATCCTGGAGGCGGCAGGCGGATTTCAGGGGAAACCGGAGAAAGTCATCTGCGGCGGTCCCATGATGGGATTTGCCATGTTCGACCTGAAAGTACCGTCCACAAAAACATCCACGGCGCTGCTGGCATTGTCAAGGGATGAGGTATCTGCCATGGAGCCGGGTCCCTGCATCAATTGCGGGCGCTGTGTGGAAGTCTGTCCCGGCAGAATCATTCCCAGCAGGCTTGCGGATTATGCGGCACATTTTGACGAAAAAGCGTTTGTGGAAAATTACGGATGCGAGTGCTGTGAGTGCGGCTGCTGCAGCTTTGTCTGTCCGGCCAAAAGACCGCTGACCCAGCAGATCAAATCCATGCGGAAGATTCAGCTGGCCAAAAGAAAAAAATAAAAAAGGAACTGGAATAGGAGATATGAGTCAATGAGCGAATTGTTTAAGGTGTCATCCAATCCTCATATTCGTTCCAAAGTGGCGACAAACGGGCTGATGCTGGCGGTTGTGACAGCACTGATGCCCGCGGCAGGCTTTGGAATTTACAATTTCGGACCCAGGGCGCTGGCAGTCATTGTGGTGACTATGGCCAGTACGGTCCTGACGGAGTATTTTTTCGGATTACTGACAAAGAAGCTTACGGTGACGGATTTGTCCGCAGTGGTGACGGGACTGCTGCTGGCGCTGAACCTGCCGGTATCCATCCCGCTGTGGATGGCAGCCCTGGGAGGCGTCTTTGCCATTCTGGTGGTAAAAATGCTTTTTGGGGGACTGGGACAGAATTTCATGAACCCGGCCCTGGCGGCAAGATGTTTCCTGCTGATTTCGTTTCCCACGGCAATGACTTCTTTTCAGTGTGACGCATATACGGGGGCAACACCGCTTGCGGCACTGAAGGCGGGGGAGAGCGTGAATCTTCTGGACTGCGTGATAGGACGCACTGCCGGAACCATCGGCGAGACTTCAGTGATTGCCATAGTCATCGGGGCATGCCTGCTGATTTTGCTGGGGGTTATCGATTTGCGGATTCCGGGCAGCTACATAGTGTCTTTTGTTCTGTTTGCGGGAATTTTTGGCGGATACGGGTTTGAACCCCGCTATCTGGCAGCGCAGCTTTCCGGCGGCGGCCTGATGCTGGGGGCATTCTTTATGGCCACCGACTATGTGACCAGGCCCATCACCATAAAGGGACAATATGTCTTTGGCATTTTCCTGGGGGTGATGACAGGGATTTTCCGAATTTTCGGCCCCGGTGCGGAAGGCGTGTCCTATGCCATTATTCTGGGAAATCTGCTGGTGCCCCTGATTGAAAAGTATACGAAGCCCACAGCCTTCGGATATCAGAGAGGAGGCTCAAAAAGGTGAAAAATAAAAATGATATCGTCACAATGCTGAAAGAAGCGGGAATTCTCTTTGCCATTACCCTGATTGCGGGACTGGTTCTGGGTGTGGTAAATGAGATGACAAAAGAACCCATACGGATTCAGGAGGAGAAAGCAGTGCAGGAGGCCTGCAGGCATGTGTTCGGAACGGCGGATTCTTTTGAGGAGATCACATACACACCGGAGGCGGATCTGGCACAGGAGCTGTCCGGCATGGGCGTAAAACTGGGCAGTATCTACCGGGCGCTGGGCAGTGACGGGGCAATGCAGGGATATGTGCTGCAGTCCACTTCCACGGAAGGGTACGGGGGCAATATTGTCCTGTACCTGGGTGTGACCAATGAAGGGACGCTCAATGACATTTCCATTCTGGAAATATCGGAGACTGCAGGGCTTGGCATGCTGGCGCCCGATGAGCTGGTGCCCCAGTTCCATAACAAGAATGTGGATTCCTTCACCTATACAAAAACCGGTGCGGCGTCAGAGGAGGAAATAGATGCCATTTCCGGTGCCACGGTTACTACGAAAGCTGTCACCAACGCGGTGAACGGAGGTCTGATGGCAGCGCAGGCTCTGCTGGAAGGAGGTGCGGGCAATGAATAAGGCAGGAGAGAGAATTTATAACGGTCTGATCAAGGAAAATCCTACACTGGTGCTGATGCTTGGCATGTGCCCCACCCTTGCGGTGACAACTTCGGCCATAAACGGACTGGGAATGGGACTTACCACCATGGTAGTCCTGGCGCTCAGCAATCTGATTATTTCCCTGCTGAGGAAGGTGATTCCGGGCAGAGTCCGGATTCCGGCGTTCATTGTGATCATCGCTTCTTTTGTGACGGCAGTACAGCTTCTTCTGGAGGCATATATTCCGTTTCTGAATAAGTCGCTGGGGGTTTATATTCCCCTGATCGTGGTGAACTGTATTATTCTGGGGCGGGCAGAAAGCTATGCTTATTCCAATCCGGCGATTCCTTCCCTGTTTGACGGTATCGGAATGGGCCTGGGATTCACCTTTGCCCTGACCTGTATCGGTGCATTGCGGGAACTGCTGGGAGCAGGACAGCTGTTCGGTTTCGGGGTTCTGCCGGCATCCGTGGAACCCATACGGATTTTCGGCCAGGCGCCGGGGGCGTTTTTTGTGCTGGCAGCCCTGGTGGCTTTGCAGAACCGTGTAAAGAATGTAAGGAAGCAAAAGGGAAAGGATTATGAAAAAATCGGTTCCGGATGCACGGAAGACTGCATGAACTGCAAGAATGCGGATGGCTGCACAAAACGCTTCTACGACGAAAACGCTAAATAACGGTAGAAGTACCGAAAGAGCGGAAGCGATTTAGTGAAAAGCGAAAGTGAGAGAGGCGCCCGGGAGTGAAATCAGATCTTGCGGGGCGGACCAAAGGAACGGAAGCAAAATAGGCGATATAGGATGGAGGAAAAATAGATGGATATGGGTTATGTGAAGGAATTGCTGGTCATATTGATCGGTTCCTCACTTGTAAGCAATGTAGTGCTGAGCCAGTTCCTGGGGCTGTGTCCTTTTCTGGGAGTGTCCAGAAAGACAAACACGGCGGCAGGAATGGGCGTGGCAGTGATTTTTGTGATCACCCTGGCCAGTGCGGTGGCAGGGGTCATCTATGAGTTTGTACTGGTCAGGTTTCATGTGGAATACTTAAAAACCATAGTTTTCATTCTGGTCATAGCGGCTCTGGTGCAGTTTGTGGAGATGTTCCTGCGCAAGGGAATGCCTGCCCTGTATGAGGCCCTGGGGGTGTATCTTCCCCTGATCACCACCAACTGTGCCGTCCTGGGGGTGGCCATCACAAATGTGCAGAAAGAATACGGCATTCTGACCGGCATTGTAAACGGATTTGCCACGGCAGTGGGATTTACCGTGGCCATTGTGATTCTGGCGGGTATTCGTGAGAAGCTGGAATACAATGATATTCCGGAATCCTTCCGGGGAATGCCGGTGGTGCTGCTGACAGCGGGTCTTATGGCCATTGCGTTCTGCGGGTTTTCCGGGCTGCTGTAAGCCGGGAACAAAAGGAGGTAAAGGAATGAGTATAACAGGTATTTTGTCTGCCGCTGCCGTTGTGGGAGTGGTGGGTATTTTTGTAGGACTTTTCCTGGGGGTTGCCGGCATCAGATTCAAAGTGGAAACCGATGAAAGGGAAGAGGCGGTTCTGGCCGCCCTCCCGGGAAATAACTGCGGGGGCTGCGGATATGCAGGCTGTTCCGGGCTTGCGGCCGCCATAGTCAAAGGAGAAGCCCCTGTGGATGCCTGCCCTGTGGGCGGGGCGGCGGCAGGGGAAAAAATTGCTGCCATCATGGGAGTGGAAGCGGGTTCTTCCCGGAGAAAGGTAGCTTTTGTGGCCTGCATGGGAGACTGCGAAAAGGCGAAACAGGATTATGAATATGCGGGACATAAGGACTGCCGTATGATGGGATTTGTACCCGGCGGCGGGGCCAAATCCTGCAACAGCGGGTGTCTGGGATTCGGCACATGCGTGGAAGCCTGTCCTTTTGATGCCATATATGTGGTAAACGGCGTGGCAGTAGTGGACCGGGAAAAATGTAAGGCCTGCGGAAAATGTGTGGAAGTATGTCCGAAGCACCTGATCTCGCTGATTCCCTATGATGCAAAATATGCGGTGGCCTGCAGCTCTGCGGACAAGGGGCCGGTGACCATGAAGGCGTGTCAGACGGGCTGCATCGGCTGCGGTCTGTGTGTGAGAAACTGTCCTTCCCAGGCTGTCACAGTGAATAACTTTCATGCTGCCATTGACCAGGAGAAATGTACCGGCTGCGGCACCTGTGTGGAAAAATGTCCCAGGAAGTGTATTGTAAAAGTATAGGGCAGGATGCTGAGGCGAAGAAGCGGAACTGGAATAGCCCGGCTAAGAAAAGTCAAGCGACTTTACCCTTTCGTGTTATCGCGCATCGATTTATATTAGGAGGAATATTATGAAAATGCCGGATGACTTTGACGACCATTCAAGCATGGCACCAACGGTTGTAATGTCAATTGTTGCAGTGTCTGCTTTTGTGGCGGTCATATTACTGTTGGTGCTCCTATTAAACAATCAGAATCAGGGAAACAATTCCCAGAGTCAGGAACAGAAAAACGGTCCGGTGCAGGCGGCTGCGGATCCAACGTCACCGGTAATCATATATCCGGATACGGATGAACTTATTACCGATAATTCGCTGCATCCGGATGATTTTGACTTTTGGGATATGTATCCGGAACCGACACCGACACCCACGCCGGAGCCCACAAAGGAACCGGAACCGGAGAAGGAAGACCCTTCCACCGATGGAAAACACACGCTGGTAGAGTACGCGGACGGAAAAGAAGAGTGGGTGCTGATCAGCCCGTATCTGCCCAAACATGAATATGATTTTACGAAACTGGTATGTCAGTCTGATTTGATGAAATATTATGAAGATGGAAAACAGACTTCCTATGTGGGGGTGGACATTTCAAAATATCAGGATTATGTGGATTTTGTGAAGGTGAAAAAGGCGGGAATTGATTTTGTCATGATCCGTCTGGGGGCGAGAGGCTACGGCACCGGGCAGCTGATTCTGGATGAATATTTTACGGATAATATCAAACGTGCCACGGACGCGGGGCTGGATGTAGGCGTTTATTTTTACTCCCAGGCCATCAACAAGGAAGAGGCTGTGGAGGAAGCAAACATGGTCATTGAAAATCTGGGAGATTACCAGCTTGCCTATCCTGTAGCGTATGACATGGAACTGGTCGAAAACGATACTGCCAGGACGGAAAGTCTGACCAGGACCGAGAAGACGGAGATTGCCCGGGCTTTTCTGGATACGGTGGCTGAGGCCGGTTACAAGACCATGATTTACGGCAATAAGGAGTGGCTGATCAAGGAAATTGACATGTCCAAGCTGACGGCATATGATGTCTGGCTTTCCCAGGCAGCGGATATCCCTGATTATCCTTATAAATTTACCATGTGGCAGTACGATTTTGAAGGTTCCGTGGATGGAATAGTGGGATATGTGAACCTGAATATCAGCTTTATCAATTTTGCAGAAAAATAATGTAACTGCATCTGAACTGTTGCAGAGGCAGACATATTTTCAGGACTTTCCTCATATATTGATATATCGGACAGGCTTGTAAATCAGGCTCTTGTCCGGGAAAGGACTGGGGAATATGTATAAAAAAGCTGTTGGTATGCTGATTTTGTCGGGCTTTGCGCTTATGGCATGTGTCCTTTGTCTGAGGGGCGTGGATGCGGTGAGACTGTGCGCGGAGCCTGCGGAGAGGCTGAAATTAGGCCTTTGGGAACTGGAAGAAGAATGGGTGGGAAAGGCGGAACCCGCTCTGGAAGATGGGGAAAAAGGGCTGGGAATTGCGGACGTGGCAGTGTCCGGCCAGAGAATTGTGCCGTTCCTGGTGGTGGAACAGCAGTACATATATGACTTGCCGGACGAGGACTTGGAGGCATTGCTGCGGATTGTGGAGGCAGAGGCAGGCAATGAAGACGAAGATGGTAAACTGCTGGTTGCAAATGTGGTTTTAAACCGGCTGAACCATAAGAGTTTTCCGGATTCCGTATCGGAAGTGGTATTTCAGAGGGAAAAAGGTATTTCCCAGTTTTCACCGGTTTCCAATGGGAGTTATTACCGGGTGGAGGTCAGCGAGGAGACGGTAAACGCAGTGGAGCGGGCCTTGCTGGGGGAGGATATCTCCCAGGGGGCGCTGTATTTTGTTGCCAGAAAGTATGCGGACAGCAGCAAAGTGAAGTGGTTCGACAGAAATTTAACATATTTGTTTAAACACGGGGGCCATGAATTTTTCAAGTGAGAATACAGGGAAAGATAAAAGCATAAGGGCGGGGTCGAAAACAAATGGACGAAATATACCGGATTGCAGTCTGTGATGATGACAGGGAGCAGCTGGACAAAATGGAAGAAATGCTGGCTGTTTATGCGCAGCAGCATCCTCAGGTGGAGTTTAAGACAGATTTATTTTCAGATAGCCGGAAGCTGGTAAATATGGTGGAAGAGAAGGCATATTTACCGGATTTGATGCTGCTGGATATCTATATGCCGGAAAAAACGGGAATTGAGGCGGCCCAGGAGCTTCGAGAACTGGGAAGTGACTGTAGGATTGTGCTGATCACTGCTTCGGAGGACCATGCACTGGAGGCTTTCGGGGTAGGGGCATCCCAGTATCTGCTGAAGCCGGTGTCGGAACAGACGCTGTTTCCGGTGCTGGACAGCCTTCTGGAAGAGTGGGGACGAAGAAAAAAGAAATATTTTCTGTTCCGGTCTGAGGGAAAGATCAGCAAAGTGTCCGCGGACCGGATTGTCTGCTGTGAGGCTCAGGGGAAGCGCCAGCGTCTGTATTTCACGGATGGCCTTCATGCGGTAATCAATTCTACCATGGCGGAGGTTTATGAAAAACTGTCGGTCTGTCCGGAATTTGTAAAAGTCGGAGTCACTTATATTGTCAATCTGGAGCATGTGGACAGCATGAATGCCAGGGAAGCTATTCTGGATATCGGCAGAAGCATTTATTTGCCCAGGGGAACTTATCAGATGTTGCGGGAGAGATACTTCCGTTACTACTGTGAGGAGATGTAAATGACGGATAGGTAGTACATAAGAGGGAGATGGGGGAATGATTTTTGGTGTGACACCGATATTGTCCGTGATTCGGAATTTTCTGGAGGTGGCCAGTTTCTGTGTTTTGTTCTTGTGTCTGGACAGACCCAGATATACCTGGAAACGGACATGGATATATTATGGGATCTATATTTTGGTTGAAACAGCCATAGGAACTGCATGGGTGCTTCTGGATGCAGAAAGTTACTCCGCAGCCTGCACAACGGTGCTGTTTGTGAAGTCTGCGATTTTCTTTATTCTGATGAGCAGTGACAATATCTTCCAGTGTCTGTATAATCTCTGCCTTCAGATTTTTATTTTGTTTTTTATGCTGTTTACGGGACTGTCCTGCACAAAGATTTTCTTTGCCGGCAATCCCTGGGTAGATGTGGGAATCCGGTTTTGCTATATGATTGTGCTGGTCTGTATATACATTCGGTGGCTCCGCAGGGCCTACCGGGAAATTGCAGACAATCTGAAAACCCAGTGGAAAGGAATCTGTATTGTGTCACTGGGCGGAAATATTCTGATGGTGTACTATGCCACACAGCCGTTACAGATTTCGCTGCGGGCCGGCAGGGAGCAGGTATTGTTTCTGTGTATTTGTATTCTGCTTATGCTGACTCATGTGATTCTGCTCTATACCCTGCATCTGATGCAGCTGGAGATCATTGACAGACAGGAGATGGAACTGACTGCCATCAACAATGAAATGATGAGAAAAGAGCTGGAACTTCTGCAGGAGCAGGTGGAAAGTGCAAGACGTTATCATCATGACAGCCGGCACCATGACCTGATGGTGGCAGAATATGTGAGAAGAGGGGAAGTGGCCACGCTCCTGGCATATCTGGATCAGCGTGAAAAGGAATATAGGGATGAACTGCCGGAAAGAATCTGTGAAAATAAGACAGTGGACAATATTCTGGGAATTTATATTCGCCAGGCCGAACATAAAGGCATTGAAGTGAGCTGTGACGTGATCGTACCGGGGATGACAAGGATTCAGGACAGGGTTTTTGTCACCGTGATAGGGAATGCCATGGAAAATGCCATACACGGCTGTGAACAGACAGGAAGCGGCGTGAAGAAGATCGCTGTATTTATCAGGCCGAAGGCAGGAAAGCTTGCCATCCGGATAAGTAATACTTGTTTGGGAGAGGTGGTTTTTAACAAGGGGATTCCCGTGCGCAAAAACGGCAGGGGCACCGGCATACTCAGTATTATGCATTCGGTGAGAAGCTGTGAGGGAGATGTGGAATTCAGTGTGGAAAAGGGCGAATTTACCACCAGGATACTGCTGAAAATTTAAAGTGGCAGGCATCAGGCCTGGGAACCTGAATGTTCCGGGTCTCCAGGCCTGAAAGTTTTTGGAAAAGCGGTTGCATGCTTGTTTTTATTGTGCTAAAATAATAGAAAAGCATAACAATTTCTCAGCTTACAGTCTGTTTGAATGGCTGTACTGTCATAAGTCAATTTGCCGGCCATGAGCCGGATTATCTTTATTGCCGGAAAATCTATGCTTTTAAATCCACACGAATAAAATTTAAAGGCAGGGGATTTCGGACAAGTGTATTCATTGATTTACTCCTGCGGGGAAGGGGGAAATCAAATGGGTTTCGTTTCATTAAAGTACGACTTTGCATTTAAGCACCTGATGTCCAATGAGGAAGTCCGGAAATATTTCATTAGCGACGTGCTGGGGATCCCGGTGGGGGAAATCAGATCCGTGCGTCTGGTCAGTCCGTTTTTGTGGAAGCGTTTTATGTGGCAGAAACAGGGGATTCTGGACATCCATCTCTTGCTGAATGATGAGAGTAAGGTGAATATTGAACTGCAGATCAGGGCAAAAAAATACTGGGATAAAAGGGCAATGTTTTATCTTGCAAAGATGTTCACGGAGGAGCTGGTGTTTGGGGAAGATTTTTCAAAGTTGAAGAAATGTGTGGGAATCAGCATTCTGGACTTTGACTTGAATGACAGTCCGGAATACCACCGGGTATACCGTCTGCGTGATAAGGCGGGAAAAGACTTTACGGACATACTGGAAGTGCACATCATAGAACTGGGAAAGAAACTGGACGGGAATAGGAGACTGGATGACTGGATCCGGCTGCTGAATGCGGAGAAGGAGGAAGATATTGCCATGATAAAGACGGACAACCCCGGGATACTGGAGGCAATGAGAGAGGTAAGGATCATGGGACTGGGCAGAAGCCTGCGGATGCTGTATGAGATGAGGATGAAGGAAATAAGAGACAGGAAAGCCGAGGATGATTATGTGAGGGATGAGGGCATTGCCATTGGAGAGGCAAGAGGAGAAAGGAGAAAGCTGATCAGCCAGGTCAGGAAAAAGGTGTCCAAGAATGTATCCCCGGAGGAGACAGCCGCCCTGCTGGAAGAAGATACGACCCTGATAAGACAGATCCATGACCTGATCCAGGCACATCCGGAATGGGATGATGAGAGAATCTGTCAGGAGATAGAATAAGGAAATCAGCTGTTTAGCAGCGGAAGATAGTAATGACAGTACGGCTGCGGGAAAACGAATAAGATAGGGAGATGGTAAAAAATATCAAACAATGGAATTTGTATTCTTGCGGGGGTTCTTTTCATGAAAAAAACCCGCTCCCGATAAAACGGGCAGCGGGTTTAACCACATGATTGAAGGAAATATTTTATTTCTTTTTAAATTTTAATTAAACGAACCTAAATCCGCTAATTAATCATGCATGATTAATTATGTGTAATGCTGTTTTTCCCGGCACATCAGGGAAAATCCCTGAGTGCCGGAAATGATTGGTCATGACAATAGAAGGCGCAAAAAGCGCGGATCCTACTGTTTGTTGTAACGAACCTTTACTGCACAGAGAGCAGCGCCGGCCATAAGAATCAGGGCCATAACGCCAGCCATAGGCAGAGTCTCACCGGTCTTGGGAGATGTGCCAGGTGCTCCAGCTGTAGGAACAGAAGCGTCATTTACATTGTCGCTGTTTCCGGGAACGCCTGCGGGACGGTCTTCAGCTACAACTTCAACGATGTAGCAGTAGTAGTAAGGACCGCCGCTCATAGCGTTGAAATATGATTCGTAGTTGTTGTTAACATCCAGTTCGATAACCTGAGGCTCCTCGTTCAGACCGTTCACATAGTAAACAAGAACATATTTGTGATCCAGTTCAAATTTAGGAGACCATACTTCTACAGGTGTGCCATTTGCATTTTTAGCATAGAAATTGAAAGCAGCCAGAATATTGTCGGTTACTCTGAACTTGTCGCCCATTGCTTCCTTCACTGCAGCATCAGTTTCGGAAGAGAAAATAAATCCCTGGGAAACTTCAACCTGCTCTACAGAGAAGTCATCAGCGCCGCCCTGTGTTGCCTTAAACCAAACGCCATCTACCTCCGTGTAAGTCCAGTCAGGCTTGTCGGTGGGAACCGGTGTGGGCACGGGTGTAGGGGCAGGAGTTTCATCTACTACTTCCGCACCTACTTCCACAAGTGCAAAAGGTGAACCGGAAACAATCGTAAAGGAAATGAGATTTCCTTTACGAGCGGCTAATTCAATAACTTGGGGAGCTTCACTGGTTCCGTTGGGATAATGAAGTATGACATACTCGACACCGGCTTTCAGCTCAGGAACTGAAAGAGTAACGGTGACGATCTCTCCTTTCGGAACAGAGAGGTCAAATGCAGTCACAGTTCCTTTTACCACAAAATTTTCTCCCAGAGCTTCCTTGATAGCCTGGTTGACATTTTCATTGTCTTTTGCACCATTGACAGCTGTTACCTCCTCCGGTGTAAGAGCATCTGCCTTAACCTCGTTTCCCTTGGAATCAACGATGTGTGAATCAGACCATGTTACCTTGTCGATATAGGTCTTTCCTACATCATTGGTGTTGGTTGTGTCCGGGCTGGTTGCAGCCTGCGCTGTCATGCCAAAAGTTAGTACGGCGGCAAGACCAAGCGCCATCAATTTTGTAAATCTTTTCATTGTTTTTCTTCTCCTTTCCTTATTTTTCATGTGGTTATATCAAGCCTTACGGCCTAATACCAAGTTAAAAATCATGCAACTTTCTCATAAAATACATTGAGAATCAGTTCATACAATGCAGTTTCATTTACATGGAACTCTTCGAACTTTTCGCCTTCCACAGTTTCACCCTGCAGAATATGCATGTCTTCCCCGCTGAAAGTGTATCCGGCCATTTGGGGAACCATATATCCCAGTTCATCAATGGAGATATCCGTAACCATGTATTTGCTTAAAGTGTTGTACAGGGTGACCGGGAAGGTAAGGTCTGTCTTTATGGTTTCCAGGACAGCAGAAGCGTAAGCCGTCAGATATTGTTTCTGCCGCTGGAGACGTCTTCCGGCGCTGTTAAAGCTGTCTGTATCCCTATTGTGCAGATAGTAGTAGGCATCCATGCCTTTCAGGTGCAGTTGTTCTCCTTCTTTCGCATGAAAGTCGGAAAAATCCAGGGTTTCCAGGCATTGCAGGTCAATTCCGCCCACCGCATCATTCAGCAGTGGGATAGCGCCCATGTTAATGGCGCAGTAGCCGTGTACGGGCAATCCGTAAAAGAGTCTTGATACGGCCTGCACACTGCGTTCGCAACTCAGCTGTGCGCCATCACCGTAGCCGTGCTGCAATGTTATCTGGGCTGTAGTAGTGCCTACATATACTCCGGCTCCATCATAGACCTCTATTTCTGTCATGGTATCCCTTGGAATTCCTATGACAGTGGCATTTTTCTGGTGGGGATCCAGCACCAGAAGAAAGATCGCATCTGACTGCCCTCCGTCATATCCGTCTTTTACGGCTCCTATTTCGGACATTTTGTCTATGCCTAAAAAGAGAAAAGTCAATATATCCTGGTTGTAGCGGTAGTGGACTCCCTTGTAGCGGATATCTCCTTCCTGCCAGTCGGACTCACCATCATTTTGAGTACTGCCGCCCATACTCACTGCCATGCCTGCCAGCGTGGAAACTATTTTTTTATCGTCGGCCTTGCTGTAGAGACTGTTTTTTCCCGATATCTGCAAAAGCAGGAATCCCACCGCCGCCAGAAAAATCAATACTATGATTGCAAGCAGTATGGTTATCAGTAAACGCCTGACTCTGCCCGGGACAGTCAGAACGTCTGTACCGGGACTTCCTCCGATGCGCTTTTTTTCCTCACCCTTCATACCGCAGCACCCCCTGTACCAGAAACCGGTTTTCTGCCTTGCCCGAAATGCAGGTAGAAAGCGTCAGAATGCTGTCATCATCCGTGATTTCCAGATCATCCCGGATTACTTTTCCCATATCCCGGACATTTCTTATGTTTTCTATATATTCGCTGAACTGAGCGGCACTGGTATAGTCATGATCGTAGAGAAGATGTTCGCTGGTATACTCATATGCCGCAAAAATTTCGTACACATACAGCTTGTCTTCCATATATATATAAATATAGGGATGCTCCTTCATATAGTCCGTGTCTTTATACCGGTGCAGTCCGGCAAACATAGAACCGTCCTTCATATTGTGGCCATAAAGTACTGTCACCGGGTCGGTAAAGTCTTTCCGGTTGTAATTTTCGGTATAAATACATCCCGGATACCCGGTGCTGCCGTCCAGATTATGATTTAAATAGTAATTATTATCTGTTGCATGCTGTACCACGGGATAATCCATGGGAGTTTCGGGAATATAAATCCAGGCATAAATATCAGCATTTGTATTTTCGCGCAGCTCCTGAAAGGATATTGTTTTATCAGGAATGGGAATTCCGGTCTGGTCCGGTATGCTCACCTCCCCGGAGTCCGTGGCCTGGCCGGCGGTATTATCCGAATCCGGTAAAACAGTGGCATTGATATTGTTTGTCTGTTCTGCCAGGCTTTCAAATGTGTCTTCGGCATTTTTCTTTTTTAAGGATCCGGTACAGACAAGGGCGACACAAACCAGAAAACCCGCAAAAAAGAAGATGCCTGCTATTTTCCAGGGCAGATTGTTTTTTTGACCCGAGTGGCTGCCGTTTGATTTATTCATTTTCAGTAAATCCTCTCTTTTGCGTATTTCGCGGTTTTTGTCTCGTTTTCAGATTTTTAGGTGTTTTGCATAAGGGGAATTATTCGTGAATTCACACCCCAAAACGTTCGCCTTACTGGCGGTAAGACGAACGTTTCTGGAAAAAGTGTGTATAAATATTCTTTTGCTGACCCATGCAGAAAAAAATAAAAAGAAAAAAGCTGTTAAAACACTTATATATGTTCTAAATAGTGGCAAAAATAGCGCGCAGGAGAATAAGTGACGAATATTAAAATTGCGGGAAAAAAACAATATCCGTTTTTTGGCAAAAAATAGGGAAAAATTGGGTATTTTTTTGACAATTTGCTTAAGCTTGTGGATGAATAAAGTATAAAACCGGCAAAAGCACCTAAAATAACAAATTTTGAAATAATGCTTGCAAAGTGATGACAAAAGGTATAAAATAAAGAAAAACGTTCGTCTTACCGCCAGTAAGGCGAACGTTTCCAGAGTAAAATGATTCAGGATGCCGTGTATTTATACAAAGGCGTCTGAGGAAACAAAAGACGGGGAATAGGGAACTCCAACTGCAGAAAGGAGGAATCCTGGAGATGAAGGAGTCAAAGGATAATGGGCCAGGGCAAAGAAGCAGCCTGCCATGGAAAATATTATGTGGCATATTTCTCGTAGGCGCTTTGGTATGTATCATTATGGTATGTGCAGGTGCGCTGAAGAAGAAAGAGGCCCAGGACGCATATGAGAGCCTGGCAGAGCAGACAAATCTGACGGGAGGGGATGAGTCCACCCGGCCGGAAGGGGAGACTGGCAGCAGTCCGTCAGAAGTGGTGTCGGATAGTCTGCAGCAAGCGGGTGTGCCGGTACCCGAGAAGACGGTGGATTTTTCGGATTTACAGAAAAACACCAATGCGGACATATACTCCTGGATATATATTCCTGATACGCTTGTGGATTATCCTGTGGTACAGCATGCAACAGATAATAACTACTATTTAAATCATAATCTGGATGGCAGCAGCGGGTATCCGGGCTGTATTTACTCAGAGGATTACAATAAAAAAGATTTTTCGGATCCGGTGACGGTGCTTTACGGGCACAACATGAAGAATGGTTCCATGTTTGCAGGACTGCACAAGTATGGGGATGCAGAGTATATGAAGGAACATCCTTATGTGTATGTATACACGGAGGACAAGTTGTACGTATACGAAATTTTTGCGGCATACGAGTATGGCAACGACCACCTTCTTTATGAACATGATTATAGTGAAGGATCACAATTTTCTACTTATATAGAAGATATTAAAAACATCCGGGATATGAATAAGGTAATACGGGAGGATGTGGAAGTCACAACGGAGGACCGTATCCTGACTTTATCTACTTGTATCTCTAATAAGGCTGAGAGCCGTTTTCTGGTACAGGGGGTGCTGTTAAATGAAGAATAAGGAAAAAAGCGGCACACCTGAAAGCATACATGACGAAGAAAGAAAGCCGGTAACTGCGGCAGGCAGACTGAAACGCGGACTGGTGACGACATTACTGACAATTGTCGTACTGATATTTGTTGCGGCAGTGGGATTTCTTCTTTTGCAGATATCAGGTAAGAACAGTCTTTACAGCAGGGCTGATGAGGGGGAAATGATTTCCACTCTGTCAGGCATGGCTGTTACCATGGGGGGCAGTACCCAGGATGAAGGTGAGTCGAACTGGCAGGAGGGAGACATCCGCTACGATGGAGTTCATTATCGTTATAACCAGGATATCCTGACATTTCTTTTCCTTGGTATAGACAAGATGTCGGAAGTGAAAGCCGTGGAGGATGGAATTGAAGGGGGACAGTCGGATGCCATTTTTTTGCTGGTGCTGGATCCCCATGCGAAAGATGCCACGGTGATAGGTATTCCGCGGGATACCATGACAGAAGTGGAAGTTTATGACGGAAAAGGACGATATATAGGCCCGGCGACGGCGCAGGTGACTTTACAGCATGGTTATGGTGACGGTGCGGAGTTGAGTTGTGAGAGGAGCATGCAGGCCATATCAAAATTGTTTTACGGGCTGCCCATACACGGTTACTGTGCTATCAATATGGGAGCTATCCCTCTGCTGAATGATGCGGTAGGCGGAGTTGATCTGCAGTGCCTGGAGGACATGGATTTTTCCGATTTTCATGCAAAAGAAGGAGAACAGTTGCATCTGAAAGGCATGGATGCCTACTATTATCTGCACAATAGGGACACAGACAGTTTTAACAGCGCCGGAAGACGTCTCCAGAGACAGAAGCAGTATTTGACGACATATGCGTCCGCAGTGCTGGAAGCCATAAAACAGGACATTACGTTTCCCGTAACCCTTTATAATACCCTGAGCAAATATATGGTGACAGATATTTCCATTGATGAGCTGGGATATATGGTTCCGCAAATGGCGGGATATACCTTCAGCGGTGAGGATATGCACATTCTGCAGGGTGAAACTGTGGAAGGGGAGGACTTTGAAGAGTTTTACGTGGACGAGACTGCATTGTATGAATTGATTCTTGATGTGTTTTACGAGGAAGTAGTGTAATTTTACAAACACGGTATTAGGCCGAAAGGCTTGATATAGCCACATGAAAAATAAGGAGAGGAGAAGAAAGACAATGAAAAGATTTACAAAATTGTTGGCACTTGGCCTTGCTGCCGTTATGACATTTGGCATGACTGCACAGGCAAAGGTAAGTGTTAACACAGGAAGTTCAAATGCTGCAGGAAACGGCTTTACAAGCAATGTAGACTGGAGCAACGCAACTGTACAGACCGAGAGCGGACAGCCGGTTGATGTTAAGGTTCTTGACGAGGCTCAGGTTGAGCAGGCTAAGGATGCTGTTACCAGCCCTGTAGTTGACGCAGTTGTAAAGGCTGAACTTGGCGATAAGTTCCAGGTTCAGGAGGTTGTGACGGGATTTGACGTTGATGTTCCCAAGGGTGAGACCGTTAACGTTTCCATCCCTGTAGCAGGCCTGGAAGCTGGTGCTACTTATGTAGTGCTTCATTATGCTTATGGAACAGACAAGGCTCCTGAAGTAATTACGGTAAGCGTAGTAAATGGCGTAGTTAATTTTACGGTAAAGGCTGGTTCCCCGTTCGTACTTGTTAAAGTAGGCGAGGAAGTAGAAGAGGAAACTCCTACCCCTTCCCCTACACCCGTTCCTACCCCCAACCCTAACGTTGTTTACACCGAGGTAGACGGCGTTTGGTTCATGGCATGGCAGGGTGGCGCTGATGACTTCACTGTAGAGCAGGTTGAAGTTTCCCAGGGATTCATTTTCTCTTCCGAAACTGACGCTGCCGTGAAGGAAGCAATGGGCGACAAGTTCAGAGTAACCGACAATGTTCTGGCTGCTTTCAACTTCTATGCTAAAGATGCAAATGGTACACCTGTAGAAGTATGGTCTCCTAAGTTCGAACTGGATCACAAGTATGTTCTTATCTACTATGTGAACGGTCTGAACGAGGAACCTCAGGTTATCGAACTGGATGTTGACAACTACGAGACATATTTCAACGCTATGAGCGGCGGTGCTTACTACTACTGCTACATCGTTGAAGTTGTAGCTGAAGACCGTCCCGCAGGCGTTCCCGGAAACAGCGACAATGTAAATGACGCTTCTGTTCCTACAGCTGGAGCACCTGGCACATCTCCCAAGACCGGTGAGACTCTGCCTATGGCTGGCGTTATGTCCCTGATTCTTATGGCTGGCGCTGCACTTTGCGCAGTAAAGGTTCGTTACAACAAATAATGTATTTTCCCGGGGGGGCGCTCCCCCGGGTGTTGTAAACAAAAATACACATAATTAATCATGCATGATTAATTAGCGGATTTAGATTCGTTTAATTAAAGTTCGAAAAGAAATAAAATATTTCCTTCAATCATGTGGTTAATCCCGCTACCCGGCTTTTGCCGGGGGCGGGATTGTTGACATTACCGGAGAATTCAAATATACTGAGGGTATTAACCGGAAGGAGGGAAAGATTGAAAATTGAAAATTTTCAATCTCAAGTTTGTGTCTGCGCGGTATCCACAAACTTGACATGCGCAAAAGGCCGCGCAGAAATGGGGGAAAATATGGTCAATGTGATGGAAGCAATGGAGAAGAGGAGTTCAACAAGAGGGTATACTTCGGATGCAATTTCGGATGAGGAGCTGAAAGTCCTGATTCATGCAGGTCTTCAGGCGCCTACTGCCACAAACAGGCAGGAAGTTCATTTTACTGTGCTTAAGGGTAATGATCCGGTTTTGCAGGAGATTGAGGAGGAAAAAAACCGTCTGCGAAATCTTTCGGCCCCGGAGCATAATTTTTATTACGAAGCTCCCGCTGTCATTTTCCTGAGTGCGGAAGAGGGGTTCCGGTGGAGTACGATGGATGCCGGCATTGCGGTGGAAAATATGGCGCTTGCGGCAGAAGGACTGGGCCTTGGCAGCCTGGTGATCGGATGCATTTATGACGCGCTCAGGGGAGAAAAGCAGGCATATTTTTCAGAGCGTCTGCGGTTTCCCGACAAGTATCATTTTGAAATTGCCATTGCGGTGGGGCATAAGGGAGTTGCAAAAGCGCCCCATACCTATGACGCGGAAGCACGTGTAAGTTATTTGTAGAAATAACGGCAGACCGGATCCCGGATGCTTCTGTTCTGCCAAAATGCCATAAAATCATGGAGAGAAGTCCAAAAAACCCCGGACCTGCACCAACGCGAAGCCCGGGATTTTTGTAAGATGGCTTAACAGCCATTCCAAAAAGGGGAGGATAAGGTTTTGCAATGCAAAACCTAAGTATTATTTTTATCTTTTGTGTGATCAAAGGAGGGGGTTCCTTGACATTCAATAGTGTTGACCGGAAAAATTTAATTATACATAATATATGAAAAAAGATTGAAAAAAATTTTCTTGTGTTCAGGCATAATCTGTTATATACTGGTAGAAGCGGATATTTTTTAAAAATATTCCGCAGAAAATACAGCCGGTGGACATGCCGGCAGGACTTAAAAAGGTGGTAGAATATGGCGTTATTGGAAAAGTGGAGAGGAATGGCATACGACGAGTCTGCAGATAAAAATAAGCTGCAGGAGCTTTGGGCGGCATATTTTAAGGATGAAAAGGAGATTTACGCCCAGCTTTTACAAAATCCCGATGAAGTGGTAAAGGGAACTGTCAGGGAACTGGCTGACAAGTATCAGGTATCCGTGATGACCATGACCGGTTTTCTGGATGGCATTAATGACAGTCTGACAGAGCCGAACCCCATAGAAGAAATGGAGGAGGATACGGAAGTAAACCTTGGATTTGACAAGGCGCTTCTCTATAAGAACATGGTGGCTGCGGAAGCCGACTGGCTGTACAGTCTGGAGGCCTGGGAGAACATTTTTGACGAAGAAACCCGGAATGCTTTGTATAAAGAACAAAAGTCGTCCACTACGATAGTAAAGGGTGCGAAAGTGTATCCCAATGATCCATGTCCCTGCGGAAGTGGCAAGAAATACAAAAAATGCTGCGGTAAGAAGTAATTGATGGTTACTGTCCACAGGCAAAGAAAGGACTCTTTTCGCGGAAAAGGGTTCTTTTTACCATATAGGAGAAGAGACAGATGCGTAAATTTCTAAAAGAAATGAAATGGGAAGCGATCCTGACTTCTGCACTATATATTGTGCTTGGTGTCGTGACCATAGCCATACCCGAGACCATGGTTAAGACTCTGGGGTATCTAATGGGAATACTGCTGATTGTGGTGGGAGCCGTCTCCATGATCTGTTATCTGCTGCGGGAGGCAAGCCAGAACCATTACCGGAACGGCTTCGGATACGGGCTGGTGAGTATTGCCGTGGGGATTATTTTTCTGTATAAGGCAGAGTGGATCATGTCCATGGTGCCTATGATTCTGGGGATTTTAGTTCTGGCAAGCGGATGCGGAAAGCTTCAGGAAGTAATTGACATGAAGCGGGCAGGATGCGAGAAATGGCTGCCGGTTCTGATTTTGGCAGCTGTCAATATTGTGCTTGGGGCCGTGATCGTGGCAAATCCTTTTGACGTGCTTCTGAGGCTGCTGCAGATGGTGGGAATCGGCCTGATTTTCAGCGGTATTACGGACTGTATTACGGTAATTTATGTGACTGGCAGAATGAAAGGATATTTTGAGAAGATAAATGCGGTGGATGCCACCTTTACGGAGAAGGTGGACGAAGGCGATACGAAAAAGTCACAAAAAGTCGAGGATGAAGGAGAGGAACAGTGAACCTAGCGTCATTTTTACTGCCGAAGGCAGAGGTGGCTTATCTGCGGGACGACATGACACTGCGCCAGGGACTTGAAAAACTGCGCAGGAGCGGTTTTGCGGCAATCCCTGTCATTGATATAGAGGACAGATATGTGGGAGTGGTCAGCGTGGCAGATTTTCTCTGGAATATTCTGGCATATAACCAGAACCTGGAAGATATCACACTGAAAAAACTGGAGCATATGACAGTGAGGGATTTTCTCCAGAACGGAAAAGTGAAGCCGGCCTGTATTGACACGGCTATGGAAACGCTGCTGGAGCGGGCAAAAAGCCAGAATTTCGTACCGGTGATTGATGACAGAAGTGTATTTATTGGTATTGTAACCCGGAGTGATATCATAAAATATTTTGTGGATAAAAATAAAGTGGAACGGCCTGCCCTTCAGACCGTTCCGGAAATTGAATGAAATACATAAAAGTGAGGTATCCTTATGAAAAAACTGGAAGAATATGTAGTGAGTATTCCCGATTTCCCGGAGGAGGGTATTATTTTCAGGGATGTGACAAGTGTCCTGCAGGACGCAGACGGTCTGCAGCTGGCCATTGACACCATGGAGGAAAAAATAAAAGATCTGGATTTTGATGTGGTGGCAGGGCCGGAGTCGAGAGGGTTTATATTTGGAACACCCATTGCCTATAATAATAAAAAGCCCTTTGTGCTGATCCGTAAGGCCGGAAAGCTTCCCAGGGAAACGGTTTCCATTTCCTATGACCTGGAGTATGGTAGTGCCACCATTGAAATGCATAAGGACAGTATCCGTCCGGGACAGAAGGTTTTAATCGTGGATGACCTGATCGCCACAGGAGGTACCACGGAGGCCATGATCAGACTGATTGAGAGCCTGGGAGGCCAGGTGGTGGGAGTGGTGGTTCTGATGGAGCTTGCCGGCTTAAACGGCCGGGATAAGATTTCCGGATACCGGCTGGAATCAGCCATTCGCTATGAGGGAAAATAAATCCGGCAGAACGGTACAGGCTGGACTGTTTTGAAAAGTTCGTCATCCGGGAGGCATATCCGGTACAAAAACAGGCGTAGAAAGCGTGGGATTTTATGGCAGAAGAAAAAAACGAAGAAATTTTTGATGATGGAAAGATGAATGAGCAGCCCGATTTCGTGAATCCTGAGGAGCTTTATCAGGAGCTTGTTAACCGTGTGCACAAGTATCATCCCAGTGATGACATTTCCCTGATTGAAAAAGCGTATAAGACTGCGGCAGAGGCACATAAAAACCAGATCCGCAAGTCGGGAGAGCCTTATATCATTCATCCCCTGAATGTGGCTATTATCCTGGCAGATCTGGAACTGGACAAGGAAACCATTGTGGCAGGGATTCTTCATGATGTGGTAGAGGATACCATTATGACGGAGGAAGACCTGAAGCAGGAATTCGGGGATGACGTGGCTCTTCTGGTGGATGGCGTCACAAAGCTGGAGAAGATTCCGCTTTCTGCGGGGGCAGACCAGCCGGACGAGAAACTGGAGATGCAGGCAGAGAATCTTCGTAAAATGTTTCTGGCCATGGCGAAGGACATCCGTGTCATATTGATCAAGCTGGCGGACCGGCTCCACAATATGCGCACGCTGCAGTACAAAAAGCCCGAGAGCCGTCAGCGCATTGCCAAGGAGACCCTGGAAATTTACTGTCCCATTGCCCAGAGGCTTGGTATCAGCAAGCTGAAAATAGAATTGGACGATTTGTCGTTAAAATATCTGGAACCGGACGTTTATTATGACCTGGTAGACAAGATTTCCGTGCGGAAAAGCGTCAGGGAAAAATACATTCAGAGTATTGTGGATGAAGTCAGCGAACATATCCGGAAAGCCGGCATTAAGGCAAAGGTGGATGGCCGCGTAAAGCATTTTTTCAGCATATATAAAAAGATGGTAAACCAGGATAAGACGCTGGACCAGATTTATGATCTGTTTGCGGTGCGTATCATTGTGGACAGTGTGAAGGACTGTTATGCGGCCCTGGGGGTGATTCATGAGATGTATAAGCCCATTCCCGGGCGTTTTAAGGACTATATTGCCATGCCCAAGGCAAATATGTACCAGTCCCTGCACACAACCCTTATCGGCAGTTCAGGACAGCCTTTCGAGATACAGATACGTACATTTGAGATGCATAAGGCCGCGGAGTACGGGATAGCCGCCCACTGGAAATATAAGGAGGCTTCCGACGGCAAGAGGGTGGCAGCCCAGGAGGAGGAAAAGCTGGTCTGGCTGCGCCAGATTCTGGAATGGCAGCGTGACATGTCGGACAACCGGGAGTTTATGAAGCTTTTGAAGAATGACCTGGATTTGTTTTCCGACAATGTATATTGTTTTACTCCTTCAGGGGAAGTGAAAAACCTGCCTGCCGGGTCCACTACCATTGACTTTGCGTACAGCATTCATTCCGCAGTGGGCAACCGCATGGTGGGGGCCAGGGTGAATGACAAGCTGGTGACCATAGATTATGAGATCAAAAACGGCGACCGGATTGAGATCATTACTTCCCAGAATTCAAAGGGACCCAGCCGTGACTGGCTGAATGTGGTCAAGAGCACCCAGGCAAAAAATAAGATCAACCAGTGGTTTAAAAATGAACTGAAGGAAGACAATATCGTCAAGGGAAAAGAGCTTTTGTCCAATTACTGCAAGACAAAGTCCATCAATCTTCCCGATCTGATGAAGCAGGATTATATGAGTGCGGTGATGCGTAAATACGGGTTCAGGGACTGGGATTCCGTGCTTGCGGCCATCGGTCATGGCGCCCTGAAGGAAGGGCAGGTCATCAATAAGATGCAGGATCTCTATGACCGGGAACACAAACGTTCCATGACCAATGAAGAGGTTCTGGCAAGTATTGCCGAATCGGGTGCCATAGCCGCAAAACCAGTGGCCATGAAGACCAAGAGCGGTATTGTGGTCAGGGGAATTTCGGATTTGTCCGTCCGTTTTTCCAAATGCTGTTCCCCTGTGCCAGGGGATGAAATCGTGGGATTTGTCACCAGGGGAAGGGGGATATCCATCCACCGGACAGACTGTGTGAATATGATGAATCTTCCTGAAATTGAGCGGGTACGGATCATTGACGCAGACTGGCAGGCACCGGAGGATACGTCCGAGAAATATGTGGCGGAGATTGACATTTATGCCAATAACCGCAACGGCCTTCTGGCAGATATCACAAAGACCCTGACAGAGAGGAATATCAATATTCTTTCCCTGAATACCAGGGTCAGCAGGCAGGGGCTGGCTACCCTGCAGACTTCTTTTGAGGTGGAAGGACGGGAAGAGCTGAACCGTGTCATTGAGAAGATCCGTTCCATTGAGAGTGTGGTGGATATCGAAAGGGCAACGGGGTGAAAGGGGAAAACACCGGGAGGCCGAAAGGACTGAGAGAGGGATTTTCCTACAGGGAAGATGCATAAAGGGAAGAAGGGAACCGGAATAGAGGTATCAATATGGGAGAGATTAAGATAGGGCGTATGGTTCTGGGCGTATGCCAGACAAACTGTTATTTTTTGTACCGTGAAGGAAGTAAGGATGCAATTGTGGTGGATCCTGCGGATAAAGGAGCCGGTATTTATTCTGCCCTGCAGAAAAACGGATTCCGTGTGTGCGGCATTTTGCTGACCCATGGGCATTTTGACCATATCTGGGGGCTGGACGGTCTCAGGGACGCGGCAAATGCTGCTGCGGACGCAGAAGGACTGGACGCGGTAAAGGCATATGCCTTTGAGGGGGAGCGGGAGCTTCTGAAAAGCGCCCGCCTGAACATATCAGAGGAGGCAGGAAGGGCTTGTGAAACCTATGCCGATGTATATGTGAAGGATGGAGACGAAATTTCGCTGGCGGGCATGTCCTGCAGGGCCATAGCCACGCCCGGGCATACGGCGGGAGGCGTCTGTTATTACTTTGAGGAGGCAGGAATTCTGGTATCCGGCGACACTCTGTTTGCGGAGTCTGTGGGACGGACCGATTTTCCCACGGGAAGTATGGGCACACTGGTGCGCTCCATTAAGGACAAGCTTTTTGTACTGCCGGAGGATACCAGGGTATATCCGGGGCATGGGGAAAGTACGACCATCGGGTACGAGAAAGAAAACAATCCTTTCTGTGGTTAAGGCCTGACGGAAGATGCCCCGGGCATTATTGAAAAAAACTTGTGCTGGACAGTAAAGTCGCAAAGAGTGCTATCGCGCAGCGATTTAAATTAGGAGGAAGCCCGGTGTGGAAGGGATAGTGAATAAGGCTCATCTTGTGATGGATGAAGTGAGAAAGGTGATAGTAGGAAAAGACGACTGTATCGAAAAGGTGATGGCTGCTGTCCTGGCCGGCGGCAATGTGCTGCTGGAGGATGTTCCCGGAGTGGGAAAGACGGAGATGGCCATTGCCTTTTCTAAGGCCTGCGGTCTGAAATCCAACCGTGTGCAGTTTACGCCGGATGTGATGCCGGCCGATATCACTGGATTTTCCATGTACCGGAAAGATACGGAGAGTTTTGTGTACCGTCCGGGGGCGGTGATGTGCAATCTTCTGCTGGCAGATGAGATCAACAGGACTTCTCCCAAAACCCAGTCTGCGCTGCTGGAGGTTATGGAAGAAGGAAGTGTGACAGTAGATGGCGTCACCAGACAGGTGCCCCGTCCGTTTATTGTGCTTGCCACTCAGAATCCCGTGGGATCCTTTGGCACCCAGAGACTGCCGGAGGCGCAGATGGACCGGTTCCTGATCTGCATCAGTATGGGCTATCCGGAGCTGGAGGATGAGATTGCCATGCTGAAAAGCCGCCACCGGGGCAGGCCGCTGGATCAGATAACGGCTGTGATCAACGGAGCGGAGCTTCTGGTCATGCAGGAGGAGACAGAAAGTATATTTATCCATGATGTACTGTATAAATATATGACACTGTTGTCGTCTGCCACCAGGGAACATGAAATGCTGGAACTGGGACTAAGCCCCAGGGGTACGCTGGCACTGGGAAAAATGGCCCGGGCATATGCGTATATAAGGGGAAGAAATTATTGTGTGCCGAAGGATGTGAAAGCAGCGCTTTTGGATGTGGGGGTACACCGGATCAGGCTGAACCAGAAGGCAAGGATCAGCGGAAAAAGTGCCGGGGATATCCTGGAGGAGGTTCTGGGCCGGGTGAAGGAACCCAAACTGGGCGAAAAAACATGATCAGGCGGAGAATCGGCTATCTGCTGCTTCTGGCAGCGGGGATATATTTCATGTTGCTGTATGATTTTCAGGGCCTGCGTTTTCTCTTTGGCTGTGCACTTTGTATTCCGGTGTTTTCTTTTCTGGGGATGCTCCCGGGCTTTGCCATGTGCAGGGCAGGCATGCGGCTGGAACAGGATGCCGTGACAAGGGGAGAGACAGCGGTGGTTTCCATCACTGTGGAAAATAAAAGTCCGTTTCCTGTTTCCAGAATACTGGTGATACTGCGCTGGAAGGCTCCGGGGGAAAGGGAAATCAAAATCAGAAAGTGGCTGTGCGGCATGGGCGGGCACCGGAGGGAAAAGATTGTGCTGGAGTTATCCGCAGCGCACTGTGGCAGGGGGCGCCTTATGCTTTCCAGGACCTGCGTTTATGACTGGCTGGGACTGGTCTCGCTGTGGGCAGGAAAGAGGCGGGAAGAGGAGTTCTGCGTCCTGCCGGTGATAAAACCCATACCCCTTATGGTGCAGGAGGCATATTCTTCTTATTTTCAGGGTTCGGGTGAAGAGCGGGAGGGGGATCTTTTGCTTCGGGATTTTCTTCCGGGGGACAGTCTGCACAGGATCTACTGGAAACTTGCGGCCAAGGCAGAAGAACTGCAGGTGAGAGATTTTGAAAAAAGCGGTTCCCTGACTTTGTTTTTAAATTTTTCGGAGCAGTTCAGGGAGAGGGCGGAAGCCTGGGACGAATACCTTGACCGGGCATGTTCCCTTCTGTATTTTTTTGCCGAAGAATGTGAAAGGACCGGGCAGATCGTACTTCAGGTGGCGTGGAGTAAAAAAGGCAGATTCCTGGGATACGAGATTCCCGGCAGCGGAAATGTACAGGTATGGATTTATGGGCTGTTAAAAGAGGAGGCGCTGGGAAGATTTCTGACGCAGGAAGAAATTTCTTATCTGGGAAACGGCTGCCATCTGGAGGAAGACGGAAGGCTGTACTTTGGAGAACAGTGTGTATATGAAGAATGAAGCAAAACGCGGGGGAGGAGATTTTGCCCTGGCGGTAAAATATGCATTGGATATCCTGCTATTGCTTGTAAACAGTATTGGCATTGTGGGGGCCATGACGGAAATTTTGGAAATCCCCTGGAAGCAGAATACCGGCCAGGGACTGGGCGCCGCGTTGGATGGCGGCCTGTTTTGGGCAGGAGTGGTCTTTTTATGTGTTGCCGTGATCTTTCTGCGGAGGGATAATGGCTGGAACCGTATCATACTGCGGATAGGAATATGCGCCATATTATATATTATGCTGGGTGTGATATTCCACAAGGAACTGGCGGCAGGGATTGCCATGGGTCTGGAAAATGCGGTCTCATCCCTGAACGAACGGTATGAGTTTCATATTGTCTGGGCATCGGGGCTGACTGCAGGCCTGGACGCAGGCCAGAAGATACGCCTGACGACGCTGAGCTTTCTCTACGCCCTTTTTCCGCTGGAACTGCTGGCAGGGATTCTGGGGAAATACTGCAGGATTATTTGCCTGGTGGCAGGACATGCCCTGTGGTTTTTCGCTGCCTGCATCCTTGACGTGTTTCCGGGATATTGTTATCTTATTTTCTGTGTGCTGGGTGTGGTGGGGGTGCTGGTCCGCAAAGAATTTGAACGGAACCTGGCTGTGGGAGTGCCGGCGGTTTTCTGTGCCATGGGCTTTTCCGGTGCGGCCGCAGCGATGGTGCTTTTCGGTTTTCTTCCTGCCATGGACAGGGAATTCGAGACAGTACAGGAGAAAAGGGAAGCCTTCTACCAGCTGGTGAATGAAGTGTGGATTCCGGAAATACAAAGTGTGTTTTCCGGATATGGATTTGGCAGCGGGCCCGGCGTGACGGGAAACCTTGGCAGGAAAAACCTCTTCGCCTATACGGGGGATGATGTTTACCGTGTGACAGTAAAACAGATACCGGAAGGAACTTTGTATTTAAAAGGCTTTGTGGGGGCATTGTACGACAGTGAGGCTTGGGTGGCCCAGGCAGACAGCGATCTGGAAAATTATTATCAAAAACATATGATGGAACTGCCGGAAAATTTCGGTGATCTGGTGAATATCAGCTATGAAGCGGCTGCTTCCCTGAACAGGGATGAGGTTCCGGGGGAGATACAAATCGAGGAGACAAGGGGCAGAAGCAATTACAGCATTTATCCCTATGGGGCGCTTTTACCGGAAAGTTTTCAGGTTAACGGAGATGGAAGTGTGGCGTGGAAAAGCCGGGAGTATGGTTTTCAGTATCATTTTCTGTCTGGCTTTGGCAGAGGCGGTTCCCTGTCCGGAGACTGGGAGGAGACAGAAATCCGGTATCGCAAATATGTCTATGACAACTTTCTGGAATATCCGGAGGAGAAATTGCCGCGGCTTACGGAAGGACTTGACCGACAGGGGATTCGCACGGACGACATATATACCTGTGCCCTTGATATTATGAATTTTCTCAGTGAGCGGGCAGTATATGACCTGGATGCGGAAAATAATCCTCCGGAAAGTGATTTTGTGGAATATTTTCTCTTTGACAGTCATGTGGGGTACTGCATGCATTTTGCTTCCGCAGGTGTGCTGGCTTTCCGGTATTTCGGGATGCCGGCGCGCTATGTGGCGGGATATACAGTTTCCCCTTCCGACTTTTCCGCCAATGGGGATGGCACCTATACGGCAGTGATCACCGGAAGACAGGCACATGCCTGGTCAGAAATTTATCTGGATTCCATCGGCTGGGTACCGGTGGAGATGACTCCGGGGGCAGTGGCTTTTCCGGAGGATAATCGCATGGAACAGCTGGTGCAGGTGGGACAGCTGTCAGGGCTGGGCCTTTTTCTGAATGAAAATGCGAGAAATCCGGAAAGGCCGGAACTGGGGGCGGGAGAAGTGCCTGTTTCTTCCCGGAACCCCCAGAGAGAAGAGGTGCAGGATAACCGGCCGGAAGAAGATGATAAGACAGATACGGAAAAGGCAGAATCCGGTGAGGTTTATGAGAGTGAGCAGGAAGGGAAAAACCCCGCCGTTTCCGGAAATGATTCTGAGCCAGACGATTTTGAAGAGAAACCGGATAAAACGGTGTTGCGTTTTGCGTTAATTGTTTTTTCGATACTGGCTGTCTTTGCTGTTGCTGCTGCCGTGCGCAGGGTAATGAAAGAGCGGAGACGGGAGATTTTTCGCAGGGCAGGAGTCAGGGAACGCATTTATTTACTGTATCAGAGCCTGCGGAAAGTGCTTCAGGCTGCGGGCTGTTCCGGGGAATGGGCAGTGGATGAAGATGAGTTCTGGCAGGGACTGCAGCGTGTATCAGGGCAGGTTACGAGGCAGGAATATGATATGTTCTGCGGCATTCTGGAGAAAAATACATTTGGGGGGGAAGAGCCGTCCGAGATGGAACTGCGGGAAGTGTATGCGTTTCATGACAGACTGGTAGGAGAAATTTACGGACAGGCAAATGTGCTCCGGAAACTGCAGATCAAGTGGGTAATGTAGGGAAGGGGAACTGGAAACAGCGTCCAAGAGGAGAAGATGTGGACGCGGAACTGGAAACAGCGTCCATGAGGGGAAGAAGCGGCAGAGGATTGGAGGGAGCGAAAAGAGCGGAAGGAAATCCTCTGCGCAAAAGTGCTTCTGACATAATGGACGCGGAACTGGAATGGAAAAAAGAAAATGTTAGCAGTGGAATTAAACCGGGCAAATTTTGAATATGATGTCAATTCTATCGTGAAGGCATTCTATCCGGAAGAACAGGTGAGCGTACTGACCCCGGGGGTAGGGGAAGAGAAACGACAGATTCTTCAGGAACATGTGAAAATCCGTATTGTTCTGCAGGAAGACGGGGCAGAACTTTTCATGGAGGGAAGAGCGTTTTTGTGGAACTTTGAAGGGAATGATTTCACAGATCCAAAGGAATTTAAATATGGATTTAAACGGTTTCTGTACCATACTTTGAGCGAGGTTACCGGCAGGGAGCTTCCCTGGGGAAATCTGACTGGAATCCGTCCTGCGAAGATTGCCAGTCAGCTGCTGGAGGAAGGAAAAACAGAACGGGAAATCATAGACCATTATATGAAAAAATATAGTGTCAGCAGGGAAAAGGCAGAACTTTCCGTGAATATTGCACAGAGGGAAAGGAAACTGCTTTCCCAAACAGGTACGAAGGGGGAGACTTGTGTCCAGGGATACAGCCTTTATATAGGGATTCCTTTCTGCCCAACTAATTGCCTGTATTGTTCTTTTACTTCGTTTCCAATCAGTGCATACAGAAACCAGGTGGAAAACTATATTGACTGTCTGGTGAGGGAACTGGAGGCCGCCGCGGCACAGTTTGGCACAAAGAGACTGGACAGTGTCTATATTGGAGGAGGGACCCCCACTACCCTGGAGGCGGGGCAGCTTGACCGGTTATTGACAGAACTCAGGAATTTGTTTGATTTTTCCACTGTCCGGGAATTTACAGTGGAAGCCGGACGGGCAGACAGCATCACAGAAGAAAAGCTCCAGGTCCTGCATCAGCATGGTGTGGAGAGGATTTCCGTCAATCCCCAGACCATGAACCAGATGACCCTGGATTACATCGGCCGGAAAGCCACCGTGGAGCAGGTGGAAAAGGCTTTCTTTCTGGCACGAAAAGTCGGCTTTGACAATATCAATATGGACCTGATTCTGGGATTGCCCGGAGAAACGGAGAAAGAGGTACAGTATACCGTGGACCGGGTAGTGGATATGGCCCCGGACAGCCTGACGGTTCATTCTCTTGCTGTAAAAAGGGCTTCCAGACTGAACCAATGGGTTCAGGAAAAAGGGGTGTCCATGCTCCGCAACACGGATGAAACCATGCGGATTGCGGCAGAAGGTGCAAAAAAACTGGGGATGGTGCCTTATTACCTTTACCGCCAGAAAAATATGTCCGGAAATTTTGAGAATGTGGGTTATGCGCGGGAAGGAAAACTGGGATTATATAATATCCTGATTATGGAGGAGAAACAGACCATAGTAGCCTGCGGCGCTGGAAGCACGTCAAAACGGGTGTATCCGGACGGACGTATCGAGCGGAGCGAGAATGTGAAGGATGTTTCCCAATATATCGAGAGAATCGGGGAAATGATAGAAAGAAAACGTGTGTTGCTGAATGATTAAAATTCAAAATTCGGACTGAAATTATTGAGTGTGATGCGGATTTTCGGGTACAACAAAAACACCGGAAGTCCAACAAATGTCCAACAAATTTTTTTGCGTTGGTACATCATAATACGCTATAATGCAATTTTCATCTCGAAGTCCAACAAAATCAGTGTAAATCCACAGATTCCTAAGGAGCGTTTCGGAAATAATCGAAACGCTCCTTTTTGCGCCTTTTAAGCGGGATTTTAGCCTTTTATGAAGGAAGTATAAAAGCAGGCTAGTCCAACAAATTAAAATGCCCATTTGGTAGCAGTCATTTTATTTAAAGAAAAGGAGGTTCACGGGATGAACAACACAGCGTTAAGAGCAGAGGTGCAAAGCACCAATAACACACACATGGTTTTTGCAAACGAGCAACATGAGAAATTTTATTTTGAGAAACTGGTACAGGCAAGGTATCAGGACTGTTATCACAAGGCGCTGATCTACATTCTCGGCATTTCAGAGGACACAAGGAATCACTTCAGCCAGATTTACGATATAAAGTCCGGGTACATCAAAACAGAATGTCTGCACCAGGGATGGCAGACAAGCGGCAGTGTCCGGGTGGTGAGGCTTGCCTTTAACCTTTACACAGACGGAACGCCGAGTGTTGACGATTATAAGCGCAAGGACGAACAGATCAGGGAGTGCGGGGAGTATTCGGTAAGCGATATTTTCTGCTGCGGCTATGCGATGTACTTCTGGCAGGGCATCAAGCTCCGTT
>OFGH01000347.1_pt1 | contig 43839 bp, 41 predicted proteins | sample 1521721 | NCBI WGS metagenome assembly OFGH01 (sample SAMEA3504132, study PRJEB24116) | mouse gut metagenome | biome: mouse gut; feature: mouse-associated habitat; material: faeces | place: Denmark | collected 2011
GACAAACGGCGGACAGCCGTTTGGAGCTGAAAAGCCCGACGGGCCGGTGCCAGGGCGCCGCACGGGCTGCCCATCAAAAACATCCCGGTGGGATGTTTTGGAGACTGCGAAAGAACTGTGGGATTTACCTGCTCCCTTTTAGGCGTGACATCACAAGGCACACCGCAAGAAAACACCGGGGACCGCCGTACACAGCCCTCGGTGTATTCATCATCTCTTGTCTTCGTCTTAGGCGAAGGTGAGTTCCTCCATTGTGCGCCCAAAATCGGTGGTATTCTCGTACCCGCCAGCGGTGAGGATAAGGGTATCCGAATGGCGGAACCCACCCACATGGGGGATGTAGATGCCCGGCTCCACGGTGAAGACCATCCCCTCCTGAAGCACCAGGTCGGAATCAAAGATGAGGAAAGGCTCCTCGTGGCGGCCCAGACCCTGTCCGTGGCCCACCCGATGGATGGCATATTCCCCCAGACCGTACTTTTCCAGCACCCGCCGGGCCAGGGCGTCCATCTCCTTGGCGACAACGCCGGGACGGATTGCATCCAGCACCGCCATCTGGGCTTCCACCATGGCTTTAAAGGCCCGCTCCGCCTCCGGCTTCGGCTTCCCAACAAAGAAGGTGCGCTCCAGCTCCCCGTGGCAGCCGTTGATAGCGGGCTTGCGGACATGGATTACCATATCCCCCTCCTGGAACTTCCGCAGACCGGAAAAGACGTGGGGCATGTTGGTCCGTTCCACCCCGGAGGGGGTGAAGCAGGTGGGGGAGGAAAAGACATAGGGATAATCCTCTCCGGAGATAAGGTCATAGAGGGCGGTGGTGCCGTACTGCTCAAACTCCAGCTCGGTGATGCCGGGGCGGGCGTGCTTCAGCGAAACCCCCATGGCGTACCGGCAGAGCCGCCCGGCCTCCCGGATGCAGTCCTTTTCATACTCATCCTTGATGGCCCGCATCTGGGTCAGGGCGGGGGAAATGTTCACCAGGCGGCAGCCCCAGCTTTCCAGCATCTGGGCGTTGCCCAGGGTGATGACGCCGTATTCCACCCCCACCACCGGATTCGCCTTTTTGGCAAGAATGTTCTTCAGTATCGCAAAGGCGCTGGGGCATTCCACCGCCTTGGGGGGATGCTCGTAATAGACATGGAAGGCATCTGCCGCCGCGCTGGCAGCGTGCTCCTCCTCCAGGGCGGGGACGATAAGATGGGTCTCATCGCCTCCCACCACAAAGCGGATGGGGCGGGTATAGGTGATGGCCTGAAAACAGCTGAAATAGTTCATATTCTCCGGCCCGGCCAGGACGCAGAAGTCCAAACCCTCCTGGCTCATCAGCTGGCGCAGTTTTCCAAGGCGTTCTTTGGCGGGGAAGGGTACCATATGAAGACCTCCTTTGTATAACGAAGACCATGTTCTTTCAAGATGGGGCCGCGCCTAAACCGGTGCGGCCCCATAAGCGAGGGAGGGAAATAGAAGAAAGCGAATTAGAGCTCAAACCCCAGGAAATCGGCGGCCATGCCGATGATGGTGAGCATACCGGTGGGGATGCTCTTGGGGTCGCTGTAGTAGGTGGGAGAATGGGCGGAGCCGTAGGGGCCGCCGGGGGTGTGGGAACCCAGACGGATAAAGACGCCCGGCTTCTTCTCCTTGATGAAGGCGAAGTCCTCTCCGCCCATGGCGGCGTAGGGCATCATCACCACATTTTCCTTGCCCAGCATCTTCTCCCCCACCCGGATAGCCCGGTCCACCCACTCGTCCTCGCAGACGAAGGGGGGCACGCCCCGGATGTACTCCACATCGGCGGTAACCCGGTAGGCCTCGGCGATGGAGGCGGCCACCCGCTTGAGGCTCTCTTCCGCCCGGTCCCGGTCGGCGGCGTTAAGGGTGCGGACGGTGCCGGTAATCTCCACCTTATCGGGGACGATGTTGTGGGCGCGGCCCCCGTGGATGGTGCAGACCGAAACCACCACCGCGTTGGCGGGATTGGTCTCCCTGGAGACCAGGGTCTGAAGGCCGGTGACGATGGCGCTGGCGGCCACAATGGGGTCCCGAACGGTGTGGCAGTGGGCGCCGTGGCCCCCCACCCCGTTGACGGTAATATGGAACTCATCGGCGCTGGCCAGGATGGCCCCATACCGCACCCCAATGGTCCCGGCTTCAATCTCCGGGGAGCAGTGGAGGGCGGTGATAGCATCAATCTTGTCAAAGTCAATCTCCGGGTCGTTCAGGAAGAGCTTGGCCCCCTGGAGAATCTCCTCGGCGGGCTGGATGAAGAAATAAAGGGAGCCGGAGAACTGGTCCTTGCATTTGCTGAGGATGGAAGCGGCCCCCACGTTGATGGTGCCGTGGATATCATGGCCGCAGGCGTGCATCACACCGGGGACCTTGGAGCAGGGGGACATGGAGGGGTCCTCCTGGATGGGCAGGGCGTCAATATCCCCCCGGAAGACGATGGTGCGGCCGGGGCCGGGCTTGGTGCCCTTAATCTCAAAGAAAAGGCCAGTCTCCCCCACCCTTTTCAGGCGGTCGTAAGCCACATTCTTCTTGACGTACTCCTCCAGCAGCGCGCAGGTGTTGTACTCCTTCATGCTCAGCTCCGGATTTTCGTGGATGTGGTTGCGCATGGCGGTGATCTCCGGGGTGATCTCCTCCACCGCTTTGCGGACGTCGATCATGGCGTTTCACTCCTTGGTTTTGATTGAATTTTATGAAGAGAGGACCCGCCGGGAGCGAATCCTGCGGGTCCTCTCCTGTGGACAGAAACCGGTGTTATTGGTTCTTAGAACCCGACCCAGCCCGCAGCGGACAGGCCCATGGTGATGGCGGCTGCCACAAGGTACTGGATGACCAGGAACTTGATGGCCCACTTGATGTACTTGGAGTAGCTGACGCCCACCATAGCGAGGCAGCCCATCATAGGACCGTTGAGGGGGGTGAGGAGGTTGCCCAGGCCGTCGCCGAACTGGAAGGCCTGCACCGCCACCTGGCGGGTCATGCCCACCAGGTCCGCAATGGGGACCATCAGGGGCATCACCATGGCGGCCTGGCCGGAGCCGGAGGGCACCAGGACATTGATGAGAACGTTGATGATGACCATGAAACCGGCGCCCAAAACGGAGCCCATCATGGCAACAGGCATACTGAGGACGTTGACGATGGTATCAATGACCTTGCCGCTGTTGAGGATAACCGCCACAGCGCTGGCAAAGCCAGTAACCAGAGAGGCGTAGACCATGGGCTGGCAGCCCTTGATGAACTTCCGGGCAATCTCGTTCATGGAGAAGCCGGAGAGGATGCCGGTGACCACGGCCAGACCGACAAAGAAGGAAGCGATCTTCTTGGCGGGCCAGCTGTTGAGGATGGTGAAGGTGACGCAGAAGATAACACCCAGGAAGAAGACAGCCACGGTGATGGCCTGGCGCTTGGTCATCTTGGTGTCGTCGGCGCTGGCGCCGTCCACGGGGCCCATGTAATCCTTCAGCTCCATACCGGCCTCGTAGTTGAGGCTGCGGGTGGGATCCTTCTTGATGGTCTTAAAATACAGGAGGGTGAGACCATACAGATAGCAGATGTTCAGCAGGCAGCAGATGACGCGGGGACCCATGCCGGAGAAGATGGGAATCTCCGCCAGGGTCTGGGCCACGCCCAGGATACCGGGGTTGGCAAAGCCGACGGAGAAACCGGACTGGAGGCCCCAGTAGATGATGAGGAAGCCCAGGAAGGCGTCGCCGCCCATAGCGCGGGCCATAAAGACGCCGATGAGGATGATGGCGGTGCCCAGATTGCCGAAGACGCCAGCGGCGTTGCCCAGGCCCAGGGCGAACATGACGGCGGCAATAGCGATGGCCTCCTTGCCCCGGAGCTTCCGGGCCATGGTGGAGAAGGCAGCGGTAAGGGCCTTGGATTCATCCAGCATGTTGACGGCGGCGCCGCAGAAGATAATCATAAAGATGGTGCCGGCGCTGTTGATGCAGCCCTGGAAGATAGCCTGGAGCATATCCCAGGGGGTCTGGGGAACACGGTCGATGTACTGGAAGCTGCCGGGAACGACCTTGGTGAGGGTCCCTTCGGTAACCCGCTCAAAGCTGCCGGCGGGGACGATCCAGGTGGCGATCATCGCCACAATGCACATGAGGAATACCAGAGCGTAAACATCCGGGAATTCCCTTTTTTTCTTTTCCGGTGCGGCCTGTGCTTTTGCCATAGGATACAACACTCCTTTTCTTTTGGCTGCCGGGTTTTCTGCTGGCAGCCTTTGTTTTTTGCCGTGCGTCACACACACTTACCCTGTCAGCCGCCGGGGGGATTCCTTTGGCGGCCTTCCAATGACATTATAGCGAACCGGCCCGTTTTTTTCAGGTGCAACTGACATTTTGTATCATTGGCTACATCGTGACTTTTTGTACGTTAAATTGTTAAATCCCGGCGTTTTTACAGGCGTTTTCTTGTCTTATCCAACAAAATGCACCAGGGCGCTTTTACATGTTGTCCATTATGTACAAAAAATACACAGAAATTTTGGTGTTTTGGGACTGGATTCGCTTTGTCCTAGCTTTATTATATCCCCTTCCCCACCCCTTGTACAATTCCTTTTTGTCGAAAAAACTTTCTTTATCACACTGCCGCACATTCCGCACAAGGGGAAACCTTGATTTCCGGGTGGCAATCCACTATACTTAATACTGGCTTTTGTGCTTCCAGAAAGGGGGAACCGCCATGCTGCGGCGTCTGCTAACCTACTTTAAGCCCTACAAGGGGCTGCTGGCCCTGGACCTTGTCTGCGCCTTCCTGCTGGCGGGGTTTGACCTGTTCTACCCCACCATCACCGGAAAGATCATTGATATTTACATCCCCCGGCAAATGCTCCAGCAGCTGGTCTTCTGGCTCTGTGCCCTGTTGGGGCTGTACCTCCTCAAGGCGGTGTGCAAATACGTTGTCACCTTCTACGGCCACGCCATGGGGGTGCGCATCCAGACGGATATGCGCCGCCAGGTGTTCCAGAAGCTCCAGGAGCTGCCCTTTTCCTACTTCGATAAAAACAAGACGGGGGTCATCATGTCCCGTATTGTGGGGGATCTCCAGGACATCAGCGAGCTGACCCACCACGGCCCGGAGGAGCTGTTCATCACCGCCGTCACCCTCACCGGCTCCTTTCTCATCCTCTCCCGGTCCAGCCTTCCCCTCACCCTCATCATCTTCGCCTTCATCCCCGCCATTGTGGCGGCGGCGGGATGGAAGAAACGGAAAATGAACCGGGCCTTCGCCCTGATGCGCCGCACTGTGGGGGAGATGAACGCCGACCTGGAGAGCAGCATCGCCGGCATCCGGGTCAGTCGGGCCTTTACCGGGGAGGAGCACGAATCCGGCCGGTTCGAGCACGCCAACCAGACCTACCGCCAGAGCCGGGAGTACGGCTACCGGGCCATGGGGGAGTACTACACCCTTCTCTACCTCCTTACCGACCTGCTCTACTGGGCCACCCTGGCGGGAGCTGCTGTCTTCACCTTCTATGGCTCCATCACCCCCGGTATGCTGGTGCAGTACATCCTGTACGTCTCCCTTTTTATGAACTCCACCAAGCGCCTGGTGGACTTTGCCGAAATGTACGAAATGGGGATGACCGGCTTCGCCCGCTTTCTGGAGATTTTGGACTGCGACAGCGAGCGGGAACTCCCCGGCGCCCCTGCTCTGCCCCCGGTCCGGGGGGAGATTGCCTTCCAAAACGTCTCCTTCTCCTACGAGGGGGAGGGAGAGGAGGACGGCAAGGCGGTGCTGCGCCACCTGAACCTGACGGTGGAGGCCGGGCAGAAGGTGGCGGTGGTGGGACCCTCCGGCAGCGGAAAGACCACCCTTTGCCACCTGGTCCCCCGCTTCTACGACACCACTGAGGGCCAGATTCTGGTGGATGGCCGGGACATCACTCAGGTAAGCCTCCCCTCCCTGCGGCGGCAGGTGGGCATCGTCCAGCAGGATGTCTTCCTCTTCCCCGGTTCCTTCCGGGAGAACATCGCCTACGGGCGGTTCGACGCCACCCCAGAGGAAATTGAGGATGCGGCCCGGCGCGCCAACATCCACGACTTTATCCTAACCCAGCCCCAGGGGTACGAAACCCTGGTGGGGGAGCGGGGAGTCCGCCTTTCCGGCGGGCAGAAGCAGCGCATCGCCATCGCCCGTGTCTTCCTGAAAAACCCTGCCATTCTCATTCTGGACGAGGCCACCAGCGCCCTGGATAACACCACCGAGCTGCTGATTCAGGAGGCTTTGGACGAGCTGTGCAAGGGACGCACCACCCTGGTGGTGGCCCATCGCCTTTCCACCATCAAGGGGGCGGACAAGATTGTGGTCCTCACCGAGGAGGGCATCCAGGAGGAGGGCACCCACCAGCAGCTGCTGGAACGGGACGGCCTCTACACCCGCCTTTACAACAGCCAGTTCGCGGCGCAGGGCTGAATACGGGGCTCCGCCCCGGACCCCGCTTCCTATTCTTTTCGCGGGAAAAGAATAAGAAGCAAAAAGAAAAGCGCCGGGGTGCCCCCGGCATCTCTCCCTGCACGGCCTTCGGCCTTATCTGGGCAAAGGACCCGGAGACTATGGAGGACCTTCGGGGGAATGAGGGGAGGGGTTCTATGCCTTGGGAACATATCACCTACCAGGAACAGGACTTCCGGGATGAGGACTGGTCGGAATCGGAGCTTACCGGCTGCACCTTTGACCGGTGCGGCTTTGCCGGAAGCCGCCTCTCCCGCTGCGTCTTCACTGGGTGCCGGTTCCGCTTTGTCGATTTTTCCAGTGTCACCGCCAAAAACTGCGCTTTTTTAAACTGCGTCTTTGATGAGGCAAATCTCTTTGGGGCGGTGCTGAGCCACTGCAAATGCACCGGCAGCAGCTTTTCCGGGGCCAGAACCACCGGCCTTTCCCTGGAGGCGGGCAGCTACCAGTATTGCGACCTTTCCCGCCTCTCCCTGGCGGAGGCGGAGCTGGTGGGGGCCTCCTTCGCCCACGCAGACCTGCGGGAATGCTCCCTCCGGGGGGCGGACCTGCGGTACTGCGACTTTACCCAAGCCCTGATGCAGGGCTGCGACCTCACCAAAGCGGACCTGCGGGGGGCCACCCTGGCCGGGGTGGAGGTGCGGGCGCTGAAAATGAAGGAGACCTCCATCGACCTGCCCATTGCGGTGGCTATTGCCGAAGGGATGGGGGCAAAGCTGTTCTAGTATAAAAGAAGGTGCGCTATGAAAATTTCTTCCAACTTTGATAACCTGGATGACCGCATCCGCTACTATGAGCTTTTGCTGGAGCGGGAACTAGACTGCCTGCCCGCTTATCCCCTTCCGGAGGGCTACCGGTTTGTCTTTTACCAGCCCGGAGACCGGGAAAGCTGGCTGACCATTGAGCAATCTGCCAAGGAGTTCCCGGACCGGAAACGGGGTCTGGAGCTGTGGGAGCAATACTTTGGCGGCCACCAGAAGGAACTCCCCCGGCGAATGCTGTTTTTAGAAAACGAGGCCAGGGAAAAGGTTGCCACCGCCAGCGCCTATTACGACGTCATCTGTGGCGACGCCAGCGGCTCCGCCTGGCTTCATTGGGTAGCGGTGCGGCGGGATCACCAGGGACGGGGGCTCTCCAAACCGCTGGTGGCCCAGGCACTTCGGGTAATGGCGGAGCTGGGCTACACCCACGCCAAGGTCCCCACCCAGACCACCTCCTGGGTGGCCGTGAAGGTCTACCTGGACCTGGGCTTCCTGCCCATTCCCCAAAATGCTGCAAACAGCTACGAGGGCTGGCGCATCGCCCGGACCCTCACCGGCCATCCGGCCCTGCGGGAGTTCCCTCCTGTGTCCGTGGAGGAGATAACGGGCAAATCTCCGGCGGCAGAGACACCAAAGGACTGATAAAAACTGACAAGGGGGCATTCATCATGCGTACAGCGGGACAGACTATGATTATCGGCATCGCCGGGGGCACCGGCAGCGGCAAAACCACCGTCACCCGGAAAATCAAGGAATACTTTGGGGAGGATGTCAGCGTCATTTACCACGATAACTACTATAAGCGCCACGACGAACTCCCCTATGCCGAGCGGGCCAAGCTGAACTACGACCACCCCGACGCCTTTGATACCGATAGGATGGTGGAGGACCTGCGACGGCTCCGGGCCGGGGAGGCGGTGCGCTGCCCGGTTTATGATTATTCCATCCACAACCGCACCGACGAAACGGTGGAGGTTCGCCCCACCAAGGTGGTTATCGCCGAGGGGATTCTTATCTTTGCGGACCCCCAGCTGCGGGAGCAGATGGACATTAAAATTTTTGTGGACACCGATGCGGACACCCGCATCCTGCGGCGCATCCTCCGGGATGTAAAGGAGCGGGGACGGACCCTGGAAAGCGTCATCAACCAATATCTCACCACCGTTAAGCCCATGCATGAGCAGTACGTCCAGCCCAGCCGCAAGTACGCCGATATCGTTATGCTGGAGGGCGGGCACAACCTGGTGGCCCTGGATATGATTATCCAGCGCATCCGCGGCCATGTGGAGAGGACGGCGCAGAATTAAATCCGGCCCCTCTTTCCCTTCTTTTTCTTTTCACGGGAAAAGAAAAAGAAGGGAAAAGAAAAGCGGCCAAGGTCATTGCAAAAGGTCGATAGGGGCAGAAATTCCAAGGAAATGCGGCGCCCCAAGTTAGGGGGGCTTCGCAAAAGTTTTGTGGTTCTTTTTTCTCCTGAACTGTCAAGTGAGGTTTACAGACTATGGAAAACAAACATTACATTGCCCTGGAGCTGGACAAGGTGCTGGAACTGCTGGCGGCAAAGACCACCTGCGAAGCCAGCGCCCTCCGCGCCAGGGAGCTTATCCCCTACAGCGATTGGCGGGACGTCAGCCGGGCTGTCCGGCAGACCGCCCAAATCAACACCCTTTCCATCCGCTTCGGCACGCCGGGGCTGGGCGGTATCCGCGACTGCACCGCTCCCCTTCACCGGGCGGCGGTAGGCGGGCGGCTTTCCATCCCGGAGCTTTTATCCGTCTGCCGGGTGCTTCGCACCATCCGGGCGGTCCGGGACTGGCGGCGTCAGGCGGAGGAACCCACCGATGCCGACGGTCTCTTTGACGCCCTCACCCCCAACCGGGCTTTGGAGGAAGAAATCGACCGGTGCATCCTGAACGACGAGGAGCTTCAGGACACCGCCTCCCCGGAGCTGGCCTCCATCCGCCGCAAAATACGAAAGGCCCAGCTCTCCATCCGGGAAAAGCTGGAGCGCATCATCAAAAGCCCCCAATACGCCCAGGTGCTTCAGGAGGCTATCATCACCATCCGGGACGGCCGGTCTGTTGTCCCGGTAAAAGTGGAGCGCAAAGGGGAGCTGCCGGGTCTGGTCCACGACACCTCCAGCTCCAAGGCCACCGTCTTTGTGGAGCCCATGGCGGTGGTGGAAGCCAACAACGAAATCCGTCTCCTTCAGGGGGAGGAGCAGGAGGAGGTGGACCGCATCCTCCTGGAGCTTTCCGGCCGGGTGGGAGAGATGGCATCCCTTATCCAGGAATCCTTCTCCGCTTTGGTGGAGCTGGACCTTCTCTTCGCCAAATCCCGGCTGGCGGACGCTATGAGGGCTTCGGTGCCGGAGATTCGCCAGGACCGGATCCTGCGCCTTAACAGGGCCCGGCATCCCCTCATCCCCAAGGAAAAGGTGGTGCCGGTGGATATCGCCCTGGGGGACAGCTTTGATACCCTGGTCATCACCGGCCCCAATACCGGGGGCAAGACGGTGGCCCTCAAGACCCTGGGCCTCCTCACCCTTATGGCGGCCTGCGGGATGCTGCTCCCCTGCGGGGACGGCAGCTGTGTCCCGGTCTTTGACCGGGTGCTGGCGGATATTGGGGACGAGCAAAGCATTGAGCAAAGCCTTTCCACCTTCTCCGCCCATATCACCAACATCATCTCCATCCTGGAATGGGCCGGCCCCCGGAGCCTAGTCCTCACCGACGAGCTGGGGGCGGGCACCGATCCGGTGGAGGGGGCTGCCCTGGCGGTCTCCATCCTGGAGGCCCTGCGCCAGAAGGGGGCGCTCATTGCCGCCACCACCCACTATGCGGAAATCAAGATGTACGCCCTCACCACCCCTGGGGTAAAAAACGGCAGCTGTGAATTTAACGTGGAGACCCTCTCCCCCACCTACCGGCTGCTTATCGGGGTGCCGGGGCGCTCCAACGCCTTCGCCATCAGCCAGCGCCTGGGGCTGCCGGAGGGGGTCATCGGCCGGGCCAAGGAGCTGGTGAGTACCGAGAACACCCGCTTTGAGGATGTAGTCAGCGACCTGGAGCGCACCCGTCAGGAGCTGGAGAAGGAACAGCAGGCCGCCGCCAGCCGCCGCCAGCAGATGGACGCCCTGAAAAAGGAGATGGAGGAGGAGCGGCAGCGGCTCTACGCCCAGCTGGACAAGGAGGCCCAGGAGGCCCGCCAGCAGGCCCAGACGATGGTGGAGCGGGTAAAGAGCCAGACCGATCTCCTTCTTAATGAACTGGAGGAGCTGAAAAAGCAGCAGGACAAGGAGGACTTTGCAAAGAAGCTCTCTCAGCTGCGCTCCGGCTACAAGGGCCGGATGGAGCACCTGCGGGACCTGGCGGACCCGGTGGCCCGGCAGCGGGGGGAGGCCTACACGCTGCCCCGGAAGCTCCAAAGCGGCGATACAGTGCTCCTCACCGGCCTGAACATAGAGGGGACCGTCCTTTCTGGACCGGACAGCTCCGGCTGCTACATGGTCCAGGCAGGTATCCTAAAGAGCAAGGTAAAGGAGGAGGAACTGCGCCTGGTGGACACAAAGGAGCGCAAGGTGACGGTAAACGGCCGGCGGCGCACCACCACCGAAAGCAAGGTAAACCGGGAGGCCCGCACCGAAATCGACATCCGGGGGATGGACACCATCGACGGCATCGCCACCGTGGACCGCTTCCTGGACCAGGCCGCCCTTATGGGCATGGGAACGGTGACCATCATCCACGGCAAGGGCACCGGCGCTTTGCGCACCGCCATCCAGAACCACCTGCGGAAGGTGAAAGTGGTAAAATCCTTCCGCCCTGGCATGTACGGCGAAGGAGAAGCCGGTGTGACGGTGGTAGAACTGAAATAATATTAAAACCGGGACATGGAGCAGTTCCATGTCCCGGTTTTTCTATGCCGGTCGGGTGCAGGCCAGCTTATGGAAAGCAGTCCTTGCCGTCCATTTTGTCAAACAAAAATTCCTCAATAAACTGTACCTGCTGTCCTTTTGTCATGCGGGAAACGTCTGCCACCGGCTTGGAGGCATTTTTGATAGGCACCATCGAGATGATAAAGTCGTAGCTGGCTTCGGGGTAGACTGAAAACTGGTAGGGGGAGCAGGTGTCCACAATCTTGATTTGGGGGATGCTGTCCTGTAGGTGCCTTCGCTGGTCCTGCTGGATGATGACCCCCGCCGGGGATACCAGCAGCGCCCGCCATTTGGTGGTGGTGCGGTCCTGGGAGAGGGCGAAGTGGAGGGTGAGGGAAACCAGCTCCTGCTGGTCGGGCCGGATGCCGCTAAGCTGCTGGTAAAGGGCCGCCTGCTTTTTGACGCTGGCGAAAATCTCCTGGCAGCCCTCCGGCAGCTCCAGCCGCAGCTGCGTTCTGGCGCCGGGGTTTTCCTTCTGCTGGTAAAGGGAGTTTTGCAGATGGGTAAGCAGGCCGAAGAACAGCACCCGGTCGGAGGAAAAGCGGCCGCCCAGCTCGGCATCCACCGCCTCAATAAGGTGGAGGGCCAGCAGCTCGATGTTCTCCGGCGCCTTCTGCTCCTCCTCCATCTGGGCCTGGAAGGCGTTGTAGCCCATCAGGTGGATGCAGATATAGGTGCGCTCCGAATCGGGCAAATGCACCTGGAAGGTCTCCTCCAGCCGCCGGGCGATAAAGGCGGCGGTATTCATCTCCTGCTGGGGAAATTCCTCGTTGGGGGGAAGGAATTCCTTTTGAATCTGGTGTCCGTGGCGCAGACGGAAGACGCTGATAGTGATGTGGGTGGCCAGGGAGGTAAAGTATTCGCTGCCCATGAAGAAGTCAAATTCTTTTTCCGCTTCCTCGATGATGCTGCAAATCTTTTTAATGTCCTCCTCTGTGTAAACCTCCTCCATCTTTTCCAGCCGCTCCTTCGCCAGGCGGACAGGGTTGTTCACCTTCCCCTCCACCGCCGGCTCCCGGTGCTCGCACAGGTCAAAAAAGCCGATGATAGCGGCCCGGCGGTCCACCTCCTCCCCAGCGATGCCGATGCCCCGGCCCTGTATCTTGAAGAGCCGCAGGTGGTACTGGGCCAACCAGTTTTCCGCCCAGTCCAGGTCGGCGAGAATGACGAAACGGCTGACATAAAAGCTGTCAGCCAAAAACTGGATGGTAAGCTCATCACGGGAGAAAATAAGGCTTCGCAGCAGCTCAGTGCGTCGCTTCATGCTTCCATCGGTGAGGGTGAAATACTGGCTGCTCAGGAGGGCGGAGAGCTTTTGGCGGCCGGCGGCATCGCAATCCAATTGGGTGCCGTAGCCCTGCTTTTTAACAATCTGTATCTCCGACAGCTGATGCTCCCGCAGCCAGCTTTCCGCTTTGTTCAGGTAGTTTTGCACCGACCGCTTGGAGATTTCCATAATCCGTGAAAGCTCGCTGAGGGTCAGGTAATCTTCGCTTTCCAGCAGGGACAAAAGAATTTTTCTTGTAACTTCCTCCGAATGCCGCATCGTCCCCCTCCTTTCCCGCCAAATGGCTTTACCTGTGGACAGAGAATTTTCTGCCGCGAAATTCTGGCCGGACCTTTACCGCCATGTCAAACCCGGTGCGGCACTCCCCATTGGTAAAGATGGTGAGGCAGCAAAGCAGGAACGGGAAGCCTTGGAACAGGTAGAGGGAAAGCAGCTTTAGCGCGCTTCTGACCCACAGAAGCAGCAGCTGCAACACCCGCCCCCGCGCCGGGTCCATAGGAACAAGCCGCAGCCCCAGGAGCAGCTTCCCCAGGGTGGAGCCGCCGGTGATGGTCTGGGTCACCGCCTCGTAGCCAAAGGCGATGAGCAGCAGCAGGCGGAAGGCCTGGTTAAACTGCGTAAACACGGCGGCAGTCAGCTCCATATCCTGTCCGCCAGCGGCCTGGGCGGCGTCCATAGCGGCCCGCACAGCAAAGAAATCCGGCTGGCCGGTGAAGCGGTAGGCCAGGAAGGAGAGGCCTAGGACGATTAACAGGTCGGCGCAAAAAGCCCCAAACCGCCTGCCCCGCATCCCAGCGGGGGCCTTCGCCGTTTCAAGACCCAGAAAACCCATGATGATACCTCCAAAAGCGGGGTGGGGGATGGTGCTGGCCATCCCCCACCGGTCTATGACACAGGGGAAGCCCCGGAAATTTTACGCGGCGACGGTGCTCAGCTCATCCTGGTAGCACTTCTTATCCCAAACCCGGATGAAGGGCAGCCAGATGAGGAAGGAGACGGCCATACCGCAAAGCTGCGCCACCACGCCCATGATGCTGCCGGTGGTGAGGAAGCCGCTGATAAGCACCGGGCAGGTCCAGGGGACCATATTGTTGCACAGGGGGAACAGCCCGACGGCGGTGCCCAGGAACTGGACCGACATGGCGGCCATGGGGGCCAGGATGTAGGGAATCATCAGGATGGGGTTGAGGACGATGGGCAGGCCGAAGGTCACCGGCTCGTTGATGTTGAAGATGCCGGGGGCGATGCCCACCTTGCCCACGTTCTTAAGCAGCTTGGACTTAGCAAAGAGCAGCATATAGATGACCACCGGCAGGGTGGCGCCGGAGCCGCCCATCCAAACGCCGTTTTCGTAGAAGGTGAAGGTAACGATGTTGTGGGCGCCGGCGGAAACGTTTTCCGCCATGTTGATAATCCACAAAGGCTCGAAGATGGGGAATACGATAATGGCAGAGCCGTGGAGGCCGAAGGACCAAAGGAGATGCTCAAAGAAGCAGACCACCAGAGTGCCGATGTAGGAGGTGCCCAGATGCCGCAGGGGGGTGGAGATAATGTCGGTGACAAACTCCGGGAAGCCGCCCCAGGGGGTGGAGGCGAAGACCAGCCGCACCACGGTGAAGAGGACAATAATGGCGGTGCCGGGAAGCAGGGCGGTAAACTGGGCGGATACCGCCTTGGGCACCGAATCCGGCAGCTTGATGGTAAAGTTCTTCTGCACCAGGAACCGGTAGATTTCACCCACAATAAGGGCGGTGAGCAGGGCGGTGAAAAGCAGAGTGGCGTCCAGGGAGCCGGCCACCCAGGCATCCACCGCTTCCCCCTCCGCGCCGGTGAGGGTGGTGGGGACCACTACAGCGAAGAAGGCCGCCATAGCGATGATGCCCGCCGGTGTGCCGTTTTCCCCGTAGCTGTTTACCAGGGAGCTCGCCACGCCGAAGCAGGCCACAATGGCCGAAATGCCGTAGGTGGCGTTCATGATGACCCCTTCAAAGGCGTTCCAGTTTTCGCCAAAGATGCTGGCCATCAGGTTCAAAAAGCCCTCAATGGGGAACTCCGCAATAATCATGGAAAAGGCGCCCAGAATCAGCAGCGGCATCACCATCACGACGCCGTCACGAAGGGCCAGCAGGTGCCGCTGGCTGCCCAGCTGGGCGGCCACGGGGAGGAATTTTTCCTCCATAAAGCTCATAAACGAGCCGCTCTTGGAAGCTCCTTTTTTCATTTTTGTTCTACCTCCTCAATTTTCTTTTGTCTGGTATGCCCCATAGGCCTGCTCGAAGATTTTATCGGCCTTCTGCATGGCGTAATCGGACATATCCATAGTCTGGATGACCGGGATTTCATCGCCGTACTCGGTCTGGAATTTCTTTGCCAGATAGCGCACCTGGGGACCGATGAGCAGGATATCGGTGCGGTGGATGCGGTCCTCCACACGCTGGAAGGCTCTGGCCTCAATGTCGGCCTCAATCCCCTTCTCTTTGGTATAGGCTGCCATTTTGTCCACCAGCACGCTTGTGGACATACCCAGGTTGCAGATCAGTGTGATTACCAGCATCTACTTTTTTCCCTCCAATTCCATCAGCCTTTGGTGCACCAGAATAAATTCCTCCGCCACATCCCGCATCACCAGCGCCAGGTTCAGGTGGTCCTGGGCGTGGACCATCAGCAGGGATACTCCCTCGCTCTCTCCCCGCATCTCTTCCCGGATAAGCTGTGTTTGGGTCTCGTGGGCGGCCACCATGCTGTCGTCGGCCCGGTGCAGGGCCTCTTTGGCCTCCTGGAAGTTCCCTTCCTTAGCCAGCTGGATAGCCTCCATACAGCTGCTTCTGGCGTCCCCAGCTCCGGCGATAAGGCCCATCGCCACCTCCATATTTGCCACTGTGCTCCCTCCTCCTTCTTCCTTCTACCTTTCTCCGAATTTGTCTGCGAACAGGGCTTCCATAGCCTGTGCCGCCTCCTGTTCATCCGCGCCCTCAAACTCCACTGTAACCGTCTCTCCGTGCTTGGCGTTTGCCATCATCACGCCTGTGACGCTTTTCAGATCGTAATTTTTGCCATCCTTTTTGACACGGACCAGGCTTTCAAAGCCGCTAGCGCACCGGGTGATTCGGGAAGCCACCCGCGCATGGAACCCCAGCTGATTTTGGACCTGAAGCTCTTTTATAACCACCGTTCCACCTCCTTTCGAACCTCTGTATCGGAGGAGCATTGCAGAACCCGCTCCACAAGCTCTCTGCACGCAGCGGTGTCACACCCTTTTATCCGGCGGCGTACACGGGGGATGGAAGGGATGCTGACGCTCAGCTCATCCACCCCCATGCCCACCCACAGGGGGATGAGCTGCTCCACCTCGCCGGCCTGGCCGCATATCCCCACCTCGACGCCCTTTTCATGGGCACAGCGGCAGATATGCTCCACCACCCGGAGAAGGGCCGGCTGGAAATAGGAGTTGAGGGCGGCCACCTGGGCGTTGTTCCGGTCCGCCGCAAAGAGATATTGGGTCAGGTCGTTGGTGCCGATGCTGAAAAAGTCCACCATCTCCGCCAGCTGTTCCGCCATGACGGCAGCGGCGGGGGTTTCCATCATCACGCCGACGGAGACCGGGCCGGTAGCGCTCCCCCGCTCCTTCAGCTCCCTACGCACTCCGTCGATGGCCTCCTTGGCCCGTTCCACCTCATCGGTGGCGGCAATCATAGGCAGCATCAGCTGCACCGGGCCAAAGGCGGCGGCCCGAAGGATGGCGGCGAGCTGGGGCCGGAAAATCTCCGGGTGGTCCAAACAGTAGCGAATCGCCCGGTATCCCAGGAAGGGATTTTCCTCTGGGGAGATCCCCAGGTAGGGGATGCTTTTATCTCCCCCTACATCCAGGGTTCGTATAATCAGCGGCCTTCCCTCCAGGCCCTTTACAATTGCGGAATAGAGCGCGAACTGGGTCTCCTCGTCCGGGGCGGCATCCCGCTCCATATAGAGCATCTCCGTCCGGAGGAGGCCTACCCCCTCTCCCCCCTGCTCCAGAACCCCTGGGACCTCCAGGTTGGTGGTGATGTTAGCGTATACCTTCATGGTTTTGCCATCGGCGGTCATGGTCTTTGCCTGGCGGAACTGCTCCAAGCTGCACAGCTCCTGCCGCCTCGCTTCTTCATATTGCCGGTAGCTGCGGACCGTCTCGTCGTCCGGGGACAGGACAATCTCCCCGGTCTCACCATCCAGCAGCAGCGGCATCCCCTGTTCCACCTGGGCCAGAACCCCCGCCGCACCGATGATGCAGGGGATGCCCATGGAGCGGGCCAGAATCACACAGTGGGAGGAAAGGCCCCCTTTTTCCAGGATAATCCCTTCCAGCTTTCCATGTCCGAGCTCCACCACCTGGGAGGGGGTCAGGTCCTGGGCCACTGCAATAACAGGGGCGGTGGGCAATGTAGCTTTTTCCCGGCAGGACAGAGCCTGAAGCAGCCGCTGCTCAATATCGCTGATATCCGCCACACGCTCGTTGAGATACGGATTATCCAATGCGGACAGCTCCTCCCGGTAAAGGCGGGAATGATGCGCCACCGCATACTCGCAGTTGATTTGCTCCTTTTGAATCGTGTGGACAATCTGCCCCATATAGTTCTCATCCTCCAGCAGCAGCAGCTGAAAGTCCAATATTTCTGCCTGCTCCGGGTCCGCATCCTGGCGCAGGCCTTCTATTAAGGCAGACAGCTCCTTGGCGCACCGGGCGGAGGCTGCCTGCAACCGCTGGAGCTCCTCGTCGGTCTTTTCCACACGGTAAGCGCTTACATCTGTCTTTCGGTCGATGACCAAATACGCTTGCGAGAGGGCCATGCCGCCAACTGCAACTGTACCTTTCATATCGGCCTCCCATCTGTTGCTCTGGGCAACGGTTGTTTTCTCCGTGAGCTTAGTATATCATGCACAAGTCTTTGCGTAAATAGCGAAAAAAACCATTTATTTTCTACATCGAAGTGGCAATGTAGCAATTATCTGATTTTCTATCTCCACAGAAGTAACTATCCATGGTTCCCAAATTCTATGCAGTTTTCCACATCTGCACTTACGCTGCTCTTTGCGATAATCTCCCTATTCCCGGCCTTTTTAGCTATTTTATCCTAAGCATCCATTCAAAATCTCCTCAAGCTAAAAGCGCCAACATCCTGCTTGGGCAAGACGTTAGCACTTGGGGCATGATAATTTGATTTTGGAGCTGTGTTTTTTGTAGCAAGGTGCGGGACTTGCCCTTAAGTTGCATGGTTTGGCACTTTTAACTGCTTATGCCTCCAGGCAGTCGCCAAAGGTTTGCACAAATGAAAAGCCCCCTCTTTCGAGGGAGCCTTGTAGGGCGTGACTTGGCGGCCACGCCATGGCGGTGTAAAACAGTTTAGATGCCTATGTCTCCAGGCACACACTAAGATTCTGTACAAAGGAAAGCCCCCCTCGAAAGAGGGGGGCGGGTAGGGCGTGCCTTGGCGGCTACGCCATGGTTGCCCGACTAGGATTCGAACCCAGACAAACAGAGTCAGAGTCTGTCGTGCTACCTTTACACAATCGGGCAGTATCTGTTGGAAACAGCTTTATTATTATAGCCCGACTTCCTGCGGATGTCAATATTTTTTCTGAAATTTTTCAAGTTTTTTCACAAAAGATTCTTGAAGCATCATTGGTGGAAGGGCCGGCCACCTCCACCACCATCAATCTCCCCCCCGCTACCCGGAATCGGACCTCCGCTCCACCAAAGGCTAAGCCGTAGATCCGGTCCGGGTCATCCTGGTAACCGGGGCGGGGGTCCTGGGCCAGAACAGCCACCAAAGACTCCCGCAGATGAAGAGGGAGCCGTCCCAGCAGTTCAGGGGGAAAATCCACCTCCAGGGAGCCTTCCCGCTCCTGGAGGGCAAAGCCTCCGGAGGCCTCTGGGTGGGAATCGGTGTAGGGAAGGTACGGCTTTACATCGTAGATAGGGGTACCATCCAGCAAATCGGCGCCCCCAACCACCAGTACCGGCCCTTCCGGTCCCTCTGGCAGCACCTCCAACAGCCGCACCGAGGAAAGCCCCAGGGAGTTGGGCCGGAAGGGGGACCGGGTGGCAAAAACCCCTTTGCGGATATTTCCACCCAATCGGGGCGGGCGGACGGTGGGCGACCACCCCTCTCGCCTGGCCTGGGAGAATTGCCAGATGAGCCAAAGGTGGGAGTATTCCTCCAGCCCCCGGAAGGCCTCCGGCTCCCGATACTCCGGCAGAAAGACCACCTGCGCCCGGAGGGAATCAATGAGCCCGCTTTGCCGGGGAATGCCGAATTTTTGGGAAAAATCGCTGCGGATATGGGCAATGGGCCGGATGATGCTCTCCTCCGGTGGGGCCATGGGAACACCTCATTTCGTGCTTTATGGTACTATCCTACCACAAATCCGATTCCAGAGCAAATCCTCCATAAAAAAGCAGGGGAGGGTTTTCCCTGCCTCCCCTGTTTTTAGGCCCTATTTCATCGCCTTTTCGATGATTTTTTGCGCGGTAGTGCCCCAGGGGCGGTTGTACCGGGGGATGCGCCGCAGGCAAGCGGGATCTCTGGTGATATGGAACAGCTTCCCCTGCGCATCCAAAGTGGCCCGGAATCCCAGCTCCTCCAGTACCGGGTAGCTGTCCTCACTCACGGCACCAAAGGGATAGGTGAAGGCTGTGGGGGCGTAGCCAGTCATCTCCACAAACCGCTGCTGCCCCTTCTCCACATCCTCCCGGATGGCCTGCTGGTACTCCTCGGTACTCTCCCCCCTCTTCTTGCCAATGCCCTTGCGCCCGCTTCCCCGGTTTTTGTGGAGGCTGTAGCTGTGGCTCTGGAATTCGATGAGGCCGGAGTCCATCATTTCATTCACCTGCTCCCAGGTGAGGTGGGAATAGTTCTCCCGGTTTTCATCCAGCTGGGAGTATTTATCCGTCTCCGAGATAATAATGGAGATTACCGCCTTCATCTGGAGCTCCTGGAGGATGGGGAAAGCATTCAGATAGTTGTTATAATACCCATCGTCAAAGGTGATCATCACCGGCTTTTCCGGGAGAGGGGCCCCCGTCTCCACATAATCTATAAGGTCCTGCACCACCACGGTCTGGTAGCCCTTTTCCTTCAGCCACAGGAGATCGCTTCGCAAGGCCTCTGGCGTGATGACATAATCCCCCGCCTTCTTCTCCCGGCTGTTGATGCTGTGATACATCAGCACCGGCAGGCCAATCGGCTCCTGGGCGGCGGCCTCTACGGAAACCACCTCTTCTTCCCCCTGGCCAAAGCCAAACTCGGTGTACCAGGAGCCCCACACCACCACTGCGGTAAGGGCAAAGACCATTGCCAGGCGCAGCACCCGCGTTTTCATGGTCCCCTCTCCTTTCCAGCTCAATCTACCGGCGTAAAGCGGTATTTCCGCCGGTACTCCCCTTTTTCCTCCCCCGGCACCACCGTGGCGCGGCGGCGCTCCAAAAGGTTCACTAAGGGGTAAACATCCACCCAGATCTCGTTGTTCCCCTCCTTCTGGCTCTCATCAAAGATGAGCTGGAGGCCGAAGTGGAGGTGAGGGGCGCTCATGCCGTTGGTGTCCGGGGTGGAGCTGTAGCCTGTCATCCCCACATAGCCAATCACCTGTCCCGCCTCCACCACCGCCCCTTGGGTGACCCCGGTGGCGAAGGGATGCCCCTTGCGGAGATGGGCATAGTACCAGTACCGCTTGCCGTCGTGGGAGCGGATACCCACGCGCCAGCCCCCGTACTGGTTCCAGCCGGCGGCCTCCACCACGCCCCCCTCCACCGCCACCACCGGGGTCCCCACCGGAGCCATCAGGTCGTTGCCCAGGTGTTTCCTCCGGTAGCCGTAGGAGCGCCCGGCTCCAAAGTCATCATAATGGGAAAATCCATACCCCCTGGCAATGGGACAAAAGGCGGTGAGGCCGTATCCCGCTGTCTGGATGAGGTGCTCCGGGTCGTTGGGGTCCGGCTCCTCCAGCAGGTAGTTTCCCACCATATTTTCCAGTACCGCCCCGTAGGCTTCCCGGTAGTAGTCGTAGTACTGATCCGGCCCTTTGCCCAGGATGGACTTGGGGCTTTTCCCCTGGGAAAGGGCCTTTGCAGTCTCCCGCAGATGGGTATCCCGGTAACGGGAGAAATCCCCGCCGTACCGGGCCCCCAGGCAGGCCAACAGCTCCACCCAGTCCACCGGCTGCACCTGCTCTTCCCCCTGTTCCCGGTGGCTTCGCAGGTCCTCCTCCAGGGCAGCGGAAAGGGCGGCATGGGTGGGGGTGAAGTCCACCCAGCGGATGAAGTCCTTCTTTTGGACCGCCAGGGCCCGAACCACCGCCAGCCCACCCATCACCGCCAGAGCCAGACAGAGGGCCGCCCCCCAGAAGCGCTTCCTTCCCACGCAGCAAAAGAGCATCCCGGCCACCTCCCTAGAAGAAGGTATGCCAGGATGCGGTTTTTCATGCTTGGATTTAACCGCTGGAAAGGAACACCCGACAGAGGTAGAGTGAGAAAAAACAGCATATCCACCAAAAAACCGCTGTAATTTTTAGTCAAAACGCATCTTGCGCTGGATGGATTTTCCGTCCTATAATATAAGCAGATGCTTAAGCCATAAGCAAGAGACGAAAGCATTGGATAGGAGGGAGGCCAATGACCGAGCGGGAGCGGCAGATTATGGAGCTGCTGCGCCAGGACCCTATGCTCTCCCAGGGGGAGATTGCAAGACGCCTGGGCATCACCCGGTCCTCGGTGGGGGTCCATCTGGCGAACTTGGGTAAAAAAGGCCATATCCTGGGGAAAGGCTATGTCCTTTCCGAGCAGGAGGAGCGGTACATTGTAGGGGTGGGGGCAGCAAATATCGACCTGATGGGCCGCAGCCGTGCCCCTTTGGTGATGGAGGATTCCAACCCCGGCTTTATTGGTATGTCGGTGGGGGGCGTGACCCATAATATTTGTGAGAACGCCGCCCGGATGGGCGCCCTGGTGAAGCTCATCACCGCCGTGGGGGACGACGTCTACGGAGAAAAGATTCGCCGGGAGTGCCAGGCGGCAGGAATTGATACCGCCGGCTTCCTAGTGGCGGAGGGGGATAGCTCCTCCATCTACCTTTCCCTTCACGACCACAATGGAGAAATGGCGGTAGCCATGTCCGATATGCGGGTGCTGCAAAAGCTCTCAGTGGAGTTTCTAAAGGGCAAAAACAGCGTTCTGCGGGGAGCCAGGGCCATTGTGGTGGACTGCGGCCTGCCGGAGGAGATTTTGGGATACATCGCCGCTGCTTACGGCGGGGAAATCCCCGTCTTTGTGGACCCGGTGAGTACCGCCTACGCCAAAAAGCTCCGGGGGCGCCTTCGGGGATTCCACACCGTTAAACCCAATCTGCTGGAGGCGGAAATCCTGGCAGAAATGAAGATCACCACCCAGGAGGAGCTGGCCGAGGCCGCCGGGCGGCTTATCCAGCAGGGGCTCAGCCAGGTGGTGGTGAGCCTGGGAAAGGAAGGGGTCTACTACCAGGACCGGGAGGGACGCTGCCTCTGGGCCCGTGGGGAGCCTATGGAGGTGGTAAACGCCACCGGCGCCGGAGACGCCTTTATGGGGGGGCTGGTTTACGCCCACCTGCAAGGCTGGCCGCCGGAAAAGACCCTGCCCTTCGCGGTGGCCGCCTCCCGGATGGCGATCGCCCACCAGAACACCATCAACCCCAACATCAGCGCCGAAAACATCCTGGCGGTGGTGGAGGGGGAGCATATCGCCGTAAGGGAGCCTGCTCTTTGTTTATAGCGCCTACATAATCCTATAATTTTATTTGAAAAGGAGAAAACTGCTATGAATCTGGAAAAGTATCTGTCTGTTGCCCCTGAAATTGCCGAGGCTGTAAAGGCCGGAAAGCCGGTGGTGGCCCTGGAGTCCACCATTCTTTCCCACGGGATGCCCTACCCGGAGAACTGGGAATTTTCCCACAAGGTGGAGGAGATCATCCGGGGGGAGGGAGCCATCCCCGCCACCACCGCTATTATTGGCGGAAAGCTGAAGGTGGGTCTCACCGCCGATGAGCTGGAGCTGATGTGCAAGGATTCCACCGTGGGCAAGGTGAGCCGCCGGGATGTGGCGGTGTACCTTGCCACCGGCAAGACCGGAGCCACCACCGTCGCCACCACCATGATGCTGGCGGAGATGGCAGGCATCCGGGTGTTTGCCACTGGCGGCATCGGCGGCGTGCACCGGGGCGCGGAGAGCACCTTTGATATCTCCGCCGACCTTCAGGAGCTGGCAAACACCGGTGTGGCCGTGGTCTGTGCCGGGGCCAAGTCCCTGCTGGATATCCCCAAAACCTTGGAATATCTGGAGACCATGGGCGTCCCGGTGCTGGGGATGGACACCAACGACTTCCCCGCCTTCTACTGCCGCAAGAGTGGCTGCAAGGTGGATGTAAACGTCCCCGACGCCGCCACCGCCGCCAAGATTCTGCGGACCAAGTGGGACCTGGGCCTGAAGGGGGGCTTTGTCATCGCCAACCCCATCCCGGCGGAATACGAGCTGGACTACAATGAGATGGAGGCGGTTATTAACCGCGCCCTGGAGGCCGCCAAGGCGGAGGGCATCCACGGCAAGGATACCACCCCCTTCCTGCTGGCCCACATCAAGGACTACACCAAGGGAGTGTCCCTGGCCTCCAACCTCCAGCTGGCCTACAACAACGCCCGGATGGCAGCCAAAATCGCCATTGCATACAGCAAGTTAGGGTAATGAATGGAGGTACTCCATGCCCGCAGTGAATCCTTCAAAGGAAAAACGCGCCGTCGTCCTGGGGGGCGGCGGCGCCAAGGGGGCCTACCAGATTGGCGTCTGGCAGGCCCTGCGGGAGCTTGGGCTGGATTTTCAGGTGGTCACTGGCACCTCGGTGGGCGCCCTCAACGGGGCGCTTATGGCCCAAGGGGAGTTTGAAGCCGCCTACGACCTGTGGTGGAACATGGACAACACCCAAGTGATGGAGGGCATCCCCAGCGCCAGCGACACCCTGGACAGCCGCCTGGCCGTCTACCGGGCTTTTATCCGGGAGATGGTGACAAAGGGCGGTGTGGATATCTCCCCTTTGGAGGAAACCATCCGCAGCATCCTGGATGAGGAAAAGCTGCGCCAAAGCGGGGTGGTATACGGCATCGTCACGGTGGATATGACCACCCTGACCCCGGTGCGGCTCTACCTGCGGGATATGCCCCAGGGGGCTGTGGCGGATTATATGATCGCCTCCGCCTCCTGCTTCCCCGCCTTTAAGCCCCGCACCATCGAAAAATCCCGCTTCATTGACGGGGGCTATTACGACAACCTCCCGGTGGAGATGGCCGCCAAGGCGGGGGTGCCTCTCTCCGAAATCTGGGCGGTAGATGTGGACGGCGTGGGCATCAAGCGGAGCTTTTGCCCGGAGATACCGGTGCACACCGTCCGCAGCTGCTGGGACCTGGGGAACTTCCTGATTTTTGAAAAGGACCAGTGCCGCCGGAACATCCGCCTGGGGTATTGGGACGCTATGAAAACCGCCGGGGCCTGCGACGGCCGGGCCTACGCCTTCCCCGCCAGGGAGGAGGAGCGCCTGCGCCTGCGGTACGGCGCCTCTATGGAGGAGCTGTGCCGCCGTCTGCTGGAGCCTTTGGGGGAAAGGGCCCGCTCCGCGGTGGAGGGGGCCGCCCTGGCCCGGCTGCGGGGAGAGCTGCGCCGCCGCCGGATGAAGAACGATTTGCTTCTGGCTGCCGCCGAAACCGCCGGGGAGCTGCTGGGTCTGGAGCCCACCCGCCGCTACACCATGGAGGAATTTAACGCCGCCCTGGGGGAGCGCATCCAGGTGGAGCGGGGCAAAAACGGGGAGCGGGATCTCACCCCCGATACCCTGCCAAGGGAGGGCGCCGGCCTGGGAGAGGCCCTGGCCGCCCTGGGGAAGGAGCTGGCCCTTCTCACGGTAATGGAAAATCTGGCCCAGCTGCTGGAAGGGGGCGACCCCCTGCTGCGGCCGGAGTTTTTGGCAATCGCCCTGCCCAGGGAGCTGCTGGCCAGCCTTTATCTGCTGATTCTGTGAGGTGCAAAGGATGCTTCTGAAAAATCCTTATCCCATTTGTGAATTCGACACCAGCAGGGAGGCCCTCATCCGCCCCGAAGGCTTCCTGGAGGAACTGTCCCCCTTGCCGCCCCGGTGCGTCATCACCTTTTTCCGGCGGGAGCTTCAGCAGCTGGTGGAGGAAAGGCAGCTTCCGGTCATCGGCCAGCTCCACTCGGAGGTTTTGGACATTCCAATCTACCAATACCGCCGGAAGGATGGGGAGGATATCTGCATTACCATGGCCTTTCTCACCGCCCCTGGGGCGGCCTGCACCATTGAAGAGCTCCACGCCATGGGTTGCCGGGGCTTTGTCATCTGCGGCGCCGCCGGGGCGCTCCAGGGGGGCTCCTCCCTGGGGGAGATCATCCTGCCCACCGCCGCAGTGCGGGACGAAGGAACCTCCTACCACTACCTGCCCCCCAGCCGGGAGGTGGCCTGTCACCCTGGGGCGGTGGAGCACCTCGCCGCCGGGCTGGCGCGGCTGGGCATCCCCTACGCCACCGGCAAAACCTGGACCACTGACGCCATCTACCGGGAAACTCCCCATCTGGTGGAGGCCAGACGGCAGGAGGGCTGCCTTACGGTGGAGATGGAGGCAGCCGCCTTCTTCGCCGTCTCCCAATACCACCGCATCCCCCTGGCGCAGCTGCTTTACGCTGGGGACGACGTAAGCGGCGAAACCTGGGATTCACGCAGCTGGAACAGCCAAAAGAGCATCCGGGCCAATCTTCTCTCCACCGCCATCCAACTGACCGAAGGCTTCCCCATCAAACAAGAAGGAGAATCAACATGTCTGACAAAATGAAAGTGATTCTGGACTGCGACACCGGCTCCGATGACGCCGTTGCCATTATGATGGCTATCCTCTCCCCGAAGATTGACCTGCTGGGGGTAAGTACCGTGGCGGGAAACAAGGAGATAGGCTTCACCACCGACAACACCCTGCGGGTGGTGGATATGCTCCGCAGCAGCACCCCGGTCTACCGGGGCTGTGCCACCTCCATGGTAGCCAAGCTCCTGCCCAACCGCCACGGGGACTACACCGGCATGACCGGTGTCAAGGCGGACAAGCTGGACGAGAAGGGGGAGGTCATCTCCTACCACCACGATTGCCTGCCCATGCCCGCCCCTGTAAGCCGGGAGCAGCCGGAGCACGGCGTTTGGTGGCTTATTGACACCCTGATGAAGTCGGAGGGGGATATTACCCTCATCCCCACCGGCCCCCTCACCAACATCGGCATGGCCCTGCGCCTGGAGCCCCGCATTGCGGAAAAGATCCGGCAAATCATCTTTATGGGGGGCGGCTTCAAGGTCTTTAACGCCACCGCCGCTTCGGAGTTCAACATCTGGGCCGACCCGGAGGCCGCCCAAATCGTCCTCACCAGCGGGGTGAAGACCATCACCATGGTTCCCCTGGACGCCACCCACCAGGCCAATTTCACAAGGGAGGACGAAGCGGAGCTGCGCCAGATTGGCACCCCTCTGGCCATTGCGGTGGCAGACCTGGTGGACGAGCGCATTGTGGCCTACAACGCCTACCAGCCCCAGGACCTCCCGGATTCCGCCCCCATCCATGACGCCCTATGCGTGGCCTACCTCCTTGACCCGGAGGTGCTCACCGACGTCCGCCATATGCGGGTGGATGTGGACATAAGCGGTGGCTTCGCCGATGGACAGACCATCTGCGATACCCGCGCCTACCCCGACCGCCCGGAAAACTGCTATGTGGCCCTGGGCGCCGACCGGCTGCGGTTCTCCCGGATGGTTCTTGATATGATTCGGGATTTCCGGTAAAACAGCCTGCCAAAAAATTTTCCAAAAGTTTGGGCTCCCTTTGCCGTTTCAGGCGGTAGAGGGAGCCCAAACTGTTTGTTGGGGTTGGCAGAATTGCGTGTCCTTTTGCTATGAAAGGATCTGCTGCCTCAGGAAAAGTTGGCCGTTCTTCTTTTTGCTTCTTTTTCTTCTTTCGCAAGAAGAAAAAGAAGTGAGTCCCCCCCCGCTAACAACCGCCGCCCATGCAGTTGCAGCAGGTGGAGCAGCAGTAGAGGGTGGCGCACATCTCGCAGCAGTCGCAGGTGGTGGTGCTGGCGGTGTAGGCGCCGTACTGCCGCTGCTGCATCAGCCGCTGGTAGGCCGCCCGGTACTCCAGGTTGCTGGGGCTGAGGCGGCAGGCGGTAGCGTAATAGTTGAGGGCGGTGTCCAGCCACCCTTTGGAGTAGTAGATAGTCCCCATCAGGTAGTTCCATTCCCCGTCCCGCCGGGGCTGGGGGATGCCCTCCAGCAGCTCCTCCGCCTCCAGGAGACGGCCGTTTTGGATGAGCCGCCGGATGTCGTCCAGCTGGGAGGGCTGGGAGGAGCGGTATTCCCCCTGGCCATACTGGCTGTAGGAGCCGGAGGCGCTTTGCCCGCCTTCCCGCCTGCGCCGCTGAATTTCGTCGTAGGCCTCGTTTATCTCCTTCATCTTTTCGGTAGCCAGGTCCGCCAGGGGATTGTCCACGTAGTTATCCGGGTGATATTTCCGGGCCAGCTGGCGGTAGGCGGTTTTAATCTCATCATCGGTGGCGCTGGGGGAAACCCCCAGTACCTGGTAGGGGTCAGTCATTCTTTTCCGCTCCTTTCTCCGCCAGGCGGTCTGCCTGGGCCATAAGCCCCAGGGTGAGGATATTCTCCAGGATGGGTGCAAAGTGCCGTACCCGTAAAAGCTGCCAGGTCCGCTCCACCTCCCCGATGGTGAGGTAAAGGGAGCCCCGGCATTGCTGCTGCAGTTCGCCCAGATGGCTTGGCCCCCCGGCCTGTAAAAAGGGGTTGTACCGCCCCCTTTTTTGGTCCGCCGAAAGGTCGTCCAGGGCGTCCGCCAGGTAAACAAAGCGCCCCAGCAGATACCCCAGCCGGGAGAGCACCCGCCGCTGGTCCTCGTCGTCCGAAAGGGCGGACAGCACGGCGGAGAGGGCCTGGGCGGTGGGCTGGGCGGCTTCGTCCGGGTTTTGGCAACTTCGGGCCTCCAGCTCCCGCTGTTCCATGGTCATCTGCCGGAAGGCCTCGTCCGGCTCCGGGCAGCGGGCGGCGGCCCTCCGGTAGGCCCCGCCCCAAAGGAGCAGGCCGCTCCGGGCCAGCAGCCGCCTGCCAGGGCCTTCGTCGGTCAGGTTGTCCCGCAGCTTCCAGTACAGCAGCAGCACCGCAACATCGGCGGCGAAGGCCAAAGCCGGCGCCTCCTGGCAGACCGGCCTTTTGCCCAGAGGATTAAAGGGACAGCGCCCAGGGGCGATGGCCGGTTTTTCCTCCGCCAGGGCCAGCCCCAGCAGGGCCAGAAAGGAGGCGTCATAGCTGAGGGTGAACCGGGCCGGCAGGCCGAAGGACTGCCCAAGCTGCCGGCAAAGGCCGCAGTACACCGCCTTGTAGGCCTCCAGCTCGCAGACCCGCAGCTGCCCCTCCAGGGGTCTCACATACCCAAACAGAACCCCCACGCTCCCTTTTGGAAAGACCCGCGGGTCCCTCCCTATCCTTTGTCCACAATACAGTCATTTTACATCACAGCGCCCTAAAAAGCGTGAATAAATTGTAAATTACCGGTGAATGCCCCCGGACGGCTCCCTTTTAGGTATTCTCCGCCGCCTTTTCCGATATAATGCAATGATTGGGGGACAGACAGGAGGGGAAGAGAGGATGAGGCTTTGGGAGCTGCTCCTGCTGGCGGTGGGGCTTTCGATGGACGCCTGCGCGGTGGCGGCGGCCAACGGGGTTTGCTGCCGGGGCTATACCCCCCGGAGGATACTGGCTACCGCCGCCGTCTTTGGGGGATTTCAGGGGCTGATGCCCCTGCTGGGTTACCTGCTGGGGAGCCGGTTTATCCGGTACATGGCGCGGGTGGACCATATCATTGCCCTGCTGCTGCTGGGCTATTTGGGGGGGCGGATGATTTGGGAGGGCCTTTCTGGCGGGGAGGAGCGCCCCAAAGGGGCGGTGGCCTTTACCTGGCGGGGGCTGTTTCTTCAGGGGATAGCTACCAGCATCGACGCCCTGGCGGTGGGGGTGAGCCTGGCGGCCCTGGGCATCCCCATCCTTTCGGCGGCCGGGTTCATTGCGGCGGTGACCTTTTGCTGCACCCTGCTGGGGGTGGGCCTGGGGCGGCTCTTCGGTCCGGCCCTGGGGAGCCGGGCCCAGCTGCTGGGGGGCGGGGTGCTGCTTCTCATCGGAGCAAAGATTTTCTTGGAGCATACCCTGGGGTAGCCGGGGGACAGGGGGGCGGCGGGAGCCTCTCCCGCCGGGACAAGCACCCTGGAAAAAATGTCTCAAAGTGGAAAAACCAGGAAAACCGGTAAGATTTGTCCCTGCTTTGCTGGTTTTTCTTGACAATCCGGCCCAGAAAACTTATACTAAAGCTGTATGAGAAATTCGGCCGCCGGCCCCAGGGCAGAAATAGACGGAGTTTTCCGCGCTGCCTTTGGGGAAGGAGGTCACGGAAAGGAGCAATTGTTATGGCAATGTTCAAGAAAAACCGGAATCTGGGCGGCATTATCCAGGTGGGAGATAACGATGAGGACATCATGGACTCTGTCGCCGGGGCGGAGGACTCCATGGGCGGCGAGGCGGTAGCCCCCGTCAAGGAGGACGTCTGGGATACCGACGAGGAGAAGGCTGCCAAGCGGGAGGTGCAGGAGCAGTCCACCGTTATCGGCAAGGCCGCTCTTATCACCGGCGACCTCACCGCGAAGGGCCCCATCACCGTGGCCGGCGTGGTGCAGGGCAACGTGAGCTGCGAAAGCAAGGTCTGCGTCCAGGGTGAGGTTACCGGCAACATCGTTGGCAAGGGCATCCTGGTGACCACCGGCGGCAAGATTCGGGGCAACGTCTCCTCCAGCACCGACCTGGTGCTCCAGGTGGGCTCCGCGGTGGAGGGCGACATGGACGCCGCCGAGATGACCCTGGAGGGGGCCATCACCGGCAACCTGAACTGCGGCGGCAACCTGACTTTGGGCGCCAAGAGCGTCGTCACCGGCGATATTTCCACCAAGGATATCACCACCACCCTGGGCGCGCACATCAATGGCCGGGTGGAGATGAAGAAAGCGTAAAAAGCTGGATAAACGCGCCATGGAACGGCAGGAGCCGGGGAGGGGCCCCCCCTTCCGGGTCCGCCGTTTTTTCAACATTCACCCTCACTCTCTTTCCGTTTCCGCCGTTTTTTGGGTGCAGGCGGAGAAAAGAGAGGATAAGGAGAGGGAGCGGCATGGAGCTTGTAAAGCAGCTGGCGGGGGAGCTAAGCCTCCGGGAGGACAAGGTGGCGGCGGTGGTGAAGCTCATCGACGAGGGGAACACCATCCCCTTTATCGCCCGGTACCGCAAGGAGGTCACCGGCAGCATGGAGGACACCGCCCTGCGGGAGCTGGAGGACCGGCTAAAATACCTGCGGAACCTGGAGAAGCGCAAGGAGGAGGTGCTCTCCTCCATTGGGGAGCAGGGAAAGCTGACCCCGGAGCTGGCGGAGTCCATCGCCGCCGCCCAGACCCTGGCGGTGGTGGAGGACCTCTACCGCCCCTATAAGCAGAAGCGCCGCACCCGCGCCAGCGTGGCCAGGGAGAAGGGCTTGGAGCCCTTGGCCGCCGCTATCCGGGCCCAGTCCACCCTGGCGGAGCCCCTTATGCTGGCGAAGGACTATCTGGACCCGGAAAAGGGGGTGGAAAGCCCGGAAGCCGCCCTCCAGGGGGCGCTGGACATCCTGGCGGAGGATATCTCCGATGACGCGGATATCCGGGGGGAGCTGCGGCGGCTCATCCAGGCGGAAGGGCTGGTGGTCTCCGCTGCCGCCCAGAAGCAGGGGGAGGCGGAAAGCGGCCCCTACGCCATGTACGCCGATTTTTCGGAGGCGGTGGGGCGCATTGCCTCCCACCGGGTGCTGGCTATCAGCCGGGGGGTGAAGGAGGGGCTGCTGAAGGCGGCCATCCAGCTCCCGGAGGAGCGGGCGGTGGGTCTCATCTGCCGCCGGGTAGTCACCGCCAAAAATCCCTGCGCCCGTGCGGTGGAGGAGGCGGTTCGGGACAGCTGGAAGCGCCTTATCGCCCCCTCCATGGAAAACGAGACCTTTTCCACCCTCTTTGAGGCCGCCAGCGAGCAGGCCATCAAGGTCTTTGGGGAAAACCTCCACCACCTGCTGATGCAGCCCCCGGTGAAGGACCGGGTGGTGCTGGGGCTGGATCCCGGCTACCGCAACGGCTGCAAGCTGGCTGTGGTGGACGGAACAGGCAAGGTGCTGGATACCGCCGTCATCTACCCCACCCAGCCCTACAACCGGGTGGAGGAGGCGAAGCGAAAGCTCACCGCCCTGATTCGGAAGCACAAGGTTACCGTCATCTCCATCGGCAACGGCACCGCCAGCCGGGAATCGGAGGGGCTGGTGGCGGAGCTTATCCGGGAGCTGGGGCCGCAGCACCAGCCCGCCCTCTCCTATATGGTGGTGAGCGAGGCGGGGGCCTCGGTCTATTCCGCCAGCAAGCTGGCCAGCGAGGAGTTCCCCCAGTTTGACGTAAACCTGCGCAGCGCGGTTTCCATCGCCCGGCGGCTCCAGGACCCCCTGGCGGAGCTGGTAAAAATTGACCCCAAGGCCATCGGGGTGGGGCAGTACCAGCACGATATGCCCCCCGCCCGGCTGGAAAGCGCCCTGGGGGGCGTGGTGGAAAGCTGCGTCAACTCGGTGGGGGTGGACCTGAACACCGCCAGCGGGCCGCTTTTGGGCCATGTGGCGGGGCTAAGCGCCGCGGTGGCAAAGAACATTGTGGCCTACCGGGAGGAAAACGGCAGCTTCACCGCCCGCAGCCAGCTGCTGAAGGTGCCCAAGCTGGGGAAGAAGACCTACGAGCAGTGCGCTGGATTTCTGCGCATCCTGGGGGCCAAGAACCCCCTGGACGCCACCGCCGTCCACCCGGAAAGCTACGCCGCCGCCAAATCCCTCCTGGAGGAATGCGGCTGGAGCCTTGCAGATGTGGGAACCCCGGCCCTCCGGGAGCTGCCCGCCCAGGCGGAGGGGAAGGGCATCCCCGCCCTGGCCCAGCGGCTGGGGGTGGGGGAGCCCACCATCCGGGATATTATCAGCGAGCTTCTAAAGCCCGGCCGGGACCCGCGGGAGGAGCTGCCCCCGCCCCTGCTGCGCACCGACGTGATGGAGCTGAAGGACCTTGCGCCGGAGATGGTCCTCACCGGAACGGTGCGCAACGTCCTGGATTTTGGAGCCTTTGTGGACATCGGCGTCCACGAGGACGGTCTGGTGCACATCAGCCAGCTGGCGGATAAGTTTGTAAAGCACCCCAGCCAGGTGGTGAAGGTGGGGGATGTGGTGAAGGTGAAGGTGCTGGAGGTGGACGCCAAAAGAAAGCGCATCTCCCTCACCATGAAGGGGCTGAACTGATGGGGCCCGGCAGGGCAGAGGGCCTCAGCGGCAGCGGACTGAAGCTCATCGCCATCGTTACCATGTTTTTGGACCACATCGGGGCGGCCATTTTGGAATCCCCGGTGGTGTGGGCCTTTCTGGGCTCCGGGGAGGAGATTGACCCCTTCTTCAACTCCTCGGCTCTGGCTCTCTGCCGGGATGTGGACCTTGTTTTCCGCTTCGCCGGCCGCATCGCATTCCCCATCTTCTGCTTTTTGCTGGTGGAGGGCTTTCTTCACACCCGGAGCCTCCCAAGGTATATGGGCCGGATGGCGGCCTTCGCCCTCCTTTCCGAGATTCCCTACGACCTGGCTTTCGAGGAGGGCTGGTTCGATCCCAAAAGCCAGAACGTCTATTTTACCCTGCTGCTGGGGCTTCTGGCGATGGCGGCGGTGCGGTATTTCCTTCCCAGAAGCGCGCTCCTTGCCCTGGCGGGGGCGGCGGGCTGCGCCGTTCTGGCGCAGCTTTTGCGGGCCGATTACGGGGCCTTCGGGGTGGTGCTTATCCTGCTCCTTTACATCCTCCGGGACCGGGAGCCTGCCCGGACGGTGATAGGCAGCCTGGCCCTCTGCTGGGAGATCACCGCGCCCCTGGCCTTCCTTCCCATCCGCCGGTACAACGGCCAGCGGGGGCGGCTGGGGGGCAAATGGTTTTTCTACGGGTTCTACCCGGCCCACATCCTGCTGCTGTGGGGGTTCCGGGTGATGGTTTTTGGCGGATAGGAGGGCTTTGCTATGGGTGAATTTGCCCGGCGGGTAAGGGTTGTCTGTCGTGCCATCCCTTCCGGCAAGGTAGCCACCTACGGCCAGGTTGCCCTCCTTTGCGGCTTTCCCCGGCGGCCCCGCCAGGTGGGGACGGTGCTGGGGCGGGGCGGCTGTGGGGAGGTCCCGGCCCACCGGGTGGTGAACCGCCAGGGGTTCCTTAGCGGGGCGGCGGCCTTTTTGGCTCCCGGCGGCCAACGGCTGGCCCTGGAGGCCGAAGGGGTGGCGGTGAGCCCAGAAGGGATTGTGGACCTGAAGCAATACGGCTGGCGGCCCTCCGGCGCAGAGCAGGCGGCGCTGGCGGCGGCATGGGAGGACGAGTGAAGATGGATAGCATCCAGCTGCATTGGGAGGAGCGAGGCCATGGAGAGCCGCTGGTGCTCCTCCACGGCAATGGGGAGGACGGCTCCTATTTCCGGCACCAGATGGCCTGTTTTTCCGGTAAATACCGGGTGATGGCGGTGGATACCCGCGGCCATGGCCGGTCCCCAAGGGGGAGCGCCCCTTTCACCATAGGGACCTTTGCGGAGGACCTGCGGGACTTTTTGGACCAGCGGGGGCTGGACCGGGTGCACCTGCTGGGGTTCAGCGACGGGGGGAATATCGCCCTCACCTTTGCCCTGCGGTACCCGGCGCGGCTGCGCAGCCTTATCCTCAACGGGGCCAATCTCTTCCCCGGCGGGGTGAAGCGGCGGGTGCAGCTTCCCATTATCCTGGGGTATCACGCCGCCTCCCTTTTGGCCCGGCTGGACCCCAAGGCCGTCCCCAAGCGGGAGCTGCTGGCCCTGATGGTGGAGCAGCCGGACATCCCCCCCGCCGCCCTGGCTGCCCTCCAGGTGCCCACCCTGGTCATTGCCGGAACACGGGACATGATTGCGGAGAGCCACACACGGCTTATCCACCGGAGCATCCCCGGCAGCCGCCTGGCGCTGGTGGAGGGGGACCATTTTATTGCCGCAAAGCAGAGCGGACTTTTCAACAAAGCGGTGGAGCGGTTTTTGGACAGGCTCCCCCAGGAGGTTTAACAATGTACCAGGAATTTACATGGCCCCCCAGGAAGGCCCAACTGTATCCCCTGCTGGCGGAGCAGGCAGCGGCCCTGGTGGAGGGGGAGCGGGAGCCCATTGCCAGGATGGCGAACCTTTCCGCCCTGCTTTGGCAGGCCCTGCCGGAGATAAACTGGGCGGGCTTTTACCGCCGGATGGGGGAGGAGCTGGTGCTGGGCCCCTTCCAGGGCAAGCCCGCCTGTGTCCGCATCGGGTGGGGGAAGGGAGTCTGCGGCAGGGCGGCGGCGGAGAAAAAGCCCCAGGTAGTCCCCGACGTCCACGCCTTTCCAGGGCATATCCCCTGCGACGGGGCCTCCCGGTCGGAGCTGGTGATTCCCTTCCTCGCCCCCGGCGGGGAGGTGGCGGGGGTGCTGGACCTGGACAGCCCCCTTCCCGGCCGGTTCACCGAAGAGGACCTTGCGGGGCTGCTGCCCATCGCCCGGCTGCTGGAGGAGGCTTGCCTATGAAACAGACGCGAAATTATCCCAAAGCGGTGCTCACCCCCAAGGGGGAGCGCGCCGTCCAAAGCGGGCATCCCTGGGTTTACGGCACCGAGGTGCTGCCCCAAAGCGACCCCCTCCCCGACGGAGGGCTGGCAGACGTGGTGAGCCAGGGCGGAAAGTACCTGGGCACCGGCTTTGTCTGCCTTAAAAGCAAGATACGGGTGCGGATCATCTCCAAAAACGCCAACGACACCTTCGACGAAGCCTTTTGGGAGCGGCGGCTGCGCCACGCGGTGGATTACCGCCGGACGGTGATGGGGGAGCAGTTTTGCTGCTGCCGCCTGATTTTTGGGGAGGCGGATTTTTTTCCGGGGCTGACAGTGGACCGCTTTGGAGACATCCTGGTGACCCAAACCCTTTCCAGGGGGATGGAGGGGATGAAATCCCTCCTCTTCCCGCTGCTACATCGCATCCTCACCCAAGAGGGGGAGAACATCCGGGGCGTCTACGAGCGCAACGATGTGGCGATTCGGGAGCTGGAGGGCCTCCAGGAGGGGAAGGGCTTTTTTCCCATCCCCGGCCTGCCAACCCCGGAGAGTACCCGCACTGTCATCACCGAAAACGGCATCCGCTACCAGGTGGATTTTGAAAACGGCCAGAAGACCGGCTTCTTCCTGGACCAGAAGTGGAACCGCCAGGCGGCTGCCCGGCTGGCCAGGGGGCGGCGGGTGCTGGACTGCTTCACCCACACCGGCTCCTTCGCCCTGAACTGCGCCAAGGGGGGCGCGGCGGCGGTGACGGCGGTGGATATCTCCCAGGCAGCGGTGGAGCTGGTGGGGGAAAACGCCGCCCTCAACGGCCTTTCCCAGGTGGTCACCCCTTTGGCTGCCAATATCTTCGACCTGCTGCCGGAGCTGGAGAGCCGGCCGGGGAAGGCCCCCTATGACTACATCATCCTGGACCCTCCCGCCTTCACCAAATCCCGCAAAACGGTGCAGTCCGCCATGCGGGGGTACAAGGAGCTGAACTACCGCGCCATGAAGCTGCTGCCAAGGGGCGGGTATCTGGCTACCTGCTCCTGCTCCCACTTTGCCACACCGGAGCTTTTTGAGGGGATGCTCCGCTGTGCTGCGCGGGACGCCGCTGTGGAGCTGCGTCAAATCGAGGCCCGGCAGCAATCCCCCGACCACCCCATCCTTTGGAACGTGCCGGAGACGAATTACCTGAAGTTTTACCTCTTCCAGGTGGTGTAAAAAAGCACTTTTTGCATACCCCGCTTTCCAATAAGAGAAGCAGGGAAGATTTTCATAATCCCATCGCCACAACACCCTTCCCAAGGAGGAACCCGATTTGATTGATTACGACGCGCTTCTCAATACCGCCTCCACCATGGGGCTGCGGATGCTGGAAAGCGGGGCGGAGGCCTACCGGGTGGAGGATTCCCTCCAGCGGCTCTGCCGGGCCTACGGGGCGGACAGCTGCGAGATTTTCGCCATCCCCAGCCTGCTCATCGTCTCCCTCTGCGACCCGGAGGGACACTCCCACACGCGGGTGCGGCGGCTCTACCGCCGGGGGACCAACCTTTGGCAGGTGGACCAGCTGAACAGCCTCTGCCGCGCCGTCTGCCAGGGAACGCCCCCCTTCCCGGAGGTGGACGGCAGCCTCGCCCGGCTGGCGGAGGCCAAGGGGTATTCCCCTCTGCTTCAGCTGGCGGGCTTTGCCTTTGTGGCCGCCTTCTTCACCCTGCTCTTTAAAGGGACCGCCGCCGATGCGCTTTGCTCCCTGGTGGCGGGGGCGGTGATCTTCTTTGCCAAATACCCCATGGAGCGGCACCGGGCCAACAGCTTTTTTGTCAACGGGGCGTGCAGCTTTCTGGCCGCTTTGACGGCTATTGCCGGGGTGCGCCTGGGGGTGGGGCAGAACCTGGATAAAATCATCATCGGGGCCTTTATGGGACTGGTGCCGGGGGTGGCTATCACCAACTTTATGCGGGATGTACTGGAGGGGGACCTTTTCGCCGGTATCACCAAGCTCACCGAATCCCTCCTCACCGCCACCGCCCTGGCCTTGGGGGCCGGTATCGCCCTCTCTCTTCTGGGAGGTGCGGCATGATGGAAATATTCACCGGCCTGCTTCTGCCTTGCTTTTACGCGGTGATGGCCTGTGTGGCCTTTTGCCTGGTTCTCAACCACCACGGAAAGCTGATGGTGGTATCCTCCCTGGGGGGCGGCGTGGGGTGGGCGGCCTGCCTGCTTTGCGCCTTTACCGGCAGCGACATCGTCCAGTATTTTGCCGGGGCGGTGGCGGTGGCGGCCTATGCCGAGGTGATGGCCCGGCTGATGAAGGCCCCGGCTACCGGCTTTTTGGTGGTGGGCATCCTCCCCTTTGTACCCGGCGGGGGCATCTACTACACCATGGAATACTGTCTCAGCGGGGATACGGAGCTTTTCCTCACCACCGGCATCCACACCTTCGGCGTCGCCGGGGCGGTGGCGGTGGGCATCCTGCTGGTCTCCTCCATCACCCGCCTGCTTCGGGAGGGGCGAGCCCCGAAGAACCGCCATTTGGGCGGGGAAAAATAATCGGTGCAGACGGAAGAAGGGCGGATTCCCCTTGACAAGCCGGTATAGAATGGTGGATACTATAACCTAGCAAAATATGCCTGTCCCCAAAAGGGGCAGGAGGTCACGGAGGAACGACATGGCGGCAAAAGCCAAAAGCAGAACTTATGATAACGAAAGCATCTCTTCCCTGAAAGGGGCGGACCGGGTCCGAAAGCGGCCGGGGGTCATCTTCGGCTCGGACGGCATCGAAGGGTGCCAGCATTCCGCCTTCGAGATTTTATCCAACGCCATCGACGAGGCCCGCTCCGGCTACGGGAAAAAAATTGTCCTCACCAAGTACGCCGATGGCTCCATCGAGGTCCAGGACTTCGGTCGGGGCTGCCCGGTGGACTACAACCCCAAGGAGGAGCGCTATAACTGGGAGCTGGTCTTCTGCGAGCTCTACGCCGGGGGCAAGTATGACGCCGAGGGGGATTACGAATACTCCCTGGGCCTTAACGGCCTGGGTTCCTGCGCCACCCAGTACGCCTCTGAATACATGGACGTGCAGATTCTCCGGGACGGCTTCCAGTATGACCTCCACTTTGAAAAGGGGGAGAACATCGGGGGGCTGCAAAAGGCCCCCGCCTCCGGCAAAAAGACCGGCACCCGCATCCGCTGGAAGCCGGACCTGGAGGTGTTCACCGATATCGACATCCCCGCGGCCTACTTCCAGGATGTCCTGAAGCGCCAGGCGGTGGTGAACCCCGGCATCCAGTTTCTGCTCCGGGTCCAGGAGGGGAAGGGCTTTGCGGAGACCACCTATTATTACGAAAACGGCATCCGGGACTATGTGGAGGAGCTGGCCGGAGGCCAGACCCTGACCCCGGTGCAGTTCTGGACGGCGGAGCGCACCGGCCGGGACCGGGCGGACAAGCCGGACTACCGGGTGAAGCTGGGGGTGGCCCTCTGCTTTTCCAACAAGCTCTCCCTGACAGAATACTACCACAATTCCAGCCACCTGGAGCACGGCGGCAGCCCGGAAAAGGCGGTGAAAGCTGCCCTGGTCTACCAGATCGACGCCTGGCTAAAGGCGGCGGGGAAGTACCTGAAAAACGAGGGGAAAATCAGCTACCAGGACGTGGAGGACTGCCTGGTGCTGGTTTCCTCCAGTTTCTCCACCCAAACCAGCTACGAAAACCAGACCAAAAAATCCATCACCAACAAGTTCATCCAGGAGTGCATGACCGAGTTTTTAAAGCACCAGCTGGAGGTTTACTTCATCGAAAACCCGGACGACGCCGCCCGCATTGCCGAACAGGTGCTCATCAACAAGCGGAGCCGGGAGAACGCCGAAAAAACCCGCCTGAACCTGAAGAAAAAGCTGGCCGGTACCCTGGATATGTCCAACCGGGTCCAGAAGTTCGTGGACTGCCGCAGCCGGGACACCAGCCGCCGGGAGCTGTACATCGTGGAGGGAGACTCGGCCCTGGGCTCCTGCAAGCTGGGGCGGGACAGCGAGTTCCAGGCCATCATGCCGGTGCGGGGCAAGATTTTAAACTGCCTGAAGGCGGATTACAACCGCATCTTTAAAAGCGATATCATCGTGGACGTGATGAAGGTGCTGGGCTGCGGGGTGGAGGTGGAGAGCCGCTCCAACAAGGACCTCAACTCCTTCGATCTTTCCGGCCTGCGGTGGAACAAGGTGGTCATCTGCACCGATGCCGACGTAGACGGCTTCCAGATCCGCACCCTCATCCTCACCATGCTCTACCGCCTCACCCCCACCCTCATCCGGGAAGGGTATGTCTACATCGCCGAATCCCCCCTCTATGAAATCACCACCAAGGACGACACCTACTTTGCCTACTCCGACGCCGAAAAGACACGGCTCTGCAAGGAGCTGGAGGGGCAGAAGTACAGCCTCCAGCGCTCCAAGGGGCTGGGTGAAAACGAACCGGACATGATGTGGCTTACCACCATGAACCCGGAGACCCGGCGGCTCATCAAGGTGATGCCCGACGACGTGGAGGAGACCGCCCGGATGTTTGACCTGCTGCTGGGGGATAACCTTAGCGGCCGGAAGGAGTACATCGCCGAGTTTGGCAGCCAGTATTTGGAGATGGCGGATATTTCGTAAGAAACGGAGGCCAGCCATGAACCTGCTTTTTCTCCACGGCCTGGGCCAGGGGCCTGACAGCTGGAACAAGGTGGTTGATGCCCTGGGCCCGGATGCGAACACCGCCTGCCCGGACCTCTTTGGCCTGTGCAAAGGGGGACTGGATTACCCAAATCTCTACGCCGCCTTGGAGGGCTGGATGGAACCCCTCCCAGAACCAGCCGTCCTTTGCGGCCTTTCTCTGGGGGCGGTGCTGGCCCTGGACTATGCCATCCGCCGCCCGGAGAAGATAGCGGGGCTGGTGCTCATCGCCCCCCAGTATAAAATGCCCCGGACGCTGCTGCGGCTGCAAAATTTCCTTTTCCGCCTGATGCCGGAAGGAGCCTTTGCCGGGGCCGGGATGGGGAAGGGAGACACCATCCGCCTCACCACCTCCATGATGGAGCTGGATTTCCGCCGGGAGCTGGGCCAAGTGGTCTGTCCTGTGCTGGTCCTGACAGGGGAAAAGGACGCCGCCAACCGCAAGGCCGCCAGGGAGCTGGCAGGGCTGCTCCCTGACGCCAAAGTCCGGGAGATACCAGGGGCGGGGCACGAGGTGAATAGAGACGCGCCAGGGGAGCTGGCGGCGGCTATCCGGAAGTTTTGCGCGGATACTATGGATAGCGGCAAATGAAGAAGAATCCACAGGAAATAGGAGGGCTTTTGTGAACCAGAAAACCAAGACCGCCGAGATTCTCTGCGTTGGCACCGAACTGCTGATGGGCAACACCGTCAACACCAACGCCACCGCCATCGCCCGTGGGCTGGCGGAGGTGGGGCTGAACCTCTACCACCAGGGGGTGGTGGGGGATAACCCCCAGCGCCTTCAGGAGGCGGTGGAATTGGCTCTGTCCCGGTCGGATTTTATCATCACCACCGGGGGGCTGGGGCCCACCTACGACGACCTCACCAAGGAGACCATCGCCGGGGTGCTGGGGCGAAAGCTCCTCCCCCATAAGGAGAGCCAGCGGTGGGTGGAGGAGTATTTCCGGCGGATAGGCCGCACCCCCTGCCCCAATAACCAAAAGCAGGCCATGATGCCGGAGGAGGCGGTGGTGTTCCAAAACCACAACGGCACTGCCCCCGGCTGCGCCATCACCGGAACAGGAAGGTGGGAGGGCAAGACCGCCATCCTCCTCCCAGGGCCGCCCCAGGAGTGCGAGCCCATGCTTCGGGAGCAGGTGCTGCCTTACCTCCGGCAGGGGAGCAGCACCCGGCTGGTGAGCCGGTGCCTCTACTTCTACGGCATCGGGGAATCGGACCTGGCCCACAGGCTGGACCGGCTGATGCGGGAGAGCAAAAACCCTACCGTCGCCCCCTATTGTAGGCCCGGCGAGGTGATGCTCCGCCTCACCGCCCAGGTGGAGGAGGGGGAGGACCCCGGCCCCATTTTGGACCCGGTGGTGGAGGAGATACGCCGGGAGGCGGGGGAATGGCTCTACGGTATCAACGTGGGGAACCTCCAAACCGCCCTGGTTCATACCCTGCTGGCCAAGGAGCTGACCATCGCCACGGCGGAAAGCTGCACCGGCGGCCTGGTGGCCCAGCGGATCACCAGTGTCCCTGGGGCCTCCTCGGTGTTCCAGTGGGGGGCTGTTACCTATTCCTGCGAGACTAAGCGGAAAATGCTGGGGATGTCCCAGAAAACCCTGGACACCTATGGGGCGGTATCCCCCCAGACCGCCATGGCGATGGCCCGCCGGGCCAGGGTGAAGTCCGGGGCGGATATTGCCATATCGGTCACCGGCAACGCCGGGCCGGAGCCCAGCGAGGGCAAGCCGGTGGGGCTGGTCTTCATTGGCCTGGACAGCGATAGGTGCACCTCGGCCCAGGAGATGCACATTCAGGCCATGGAAAACGGCGGCCGGGAGTATATCCGGGAGATGGCGGCCAGCCGGGCGCTGTACCTGGCCCTCCAGGCGGCAAAGCAGCCGATAAAATAGGTTGAATTCGTCCTACGATTTGTGTATAATATTGGATGGGAAGGGAGTGCATCGCTTTGATGATTGACACCAGAAGCATCATCTCTATTACAGAAGCAAATCAGAATTTCTCCAAGGTTGCTCGATTGGTGGACCAGCTGGGCACTGCTGTTATCATGAAAAACAATGTTCCCCGCTATATTGTTACCGAATTCAGCCAGGCAGAGGCTCAGGAATCTTTGCCTGACGAGCTTGTGGATTCTCTCTCTGAAAAGTATTTGGAGAAAAACAAGGAGCTCTACGAGGCCCTGGCAAAATGAGAATGTTGACAAAAAAGCAGGTTTTAAGGCTGCACGACAGGCTCCTTTTAACATCCGGCGGAGCGGCCGGCATTCGCGATGAAGCCCTGCTGGATTCCGCCCTTGCCGCCCCCTTTCAAAGCTTTGCCGGCCAGGAATTGTATCCTACCATACAGGCCAAAGCCGCCAGATTGGCCTATGGCATCATCCAAAACCACCCCATGGTCGATGGAAACAAAAGGCTGGGAACCCATTTGATGCTGATATTTCTTGATGCCAACGGCATTGAGCTGAGCTATACCGGAAAAGAAACCGAATCGTTGATCTTAGGTGTTGCTGCTGGAGCGGTGACATTAGAACAGCTGATGGAATGGATCATTGACCACCAATAGCAAAGGGATGTGAAAAGACAAAATGCCACGAAAGAAAAAAGAGACCCCGGCCCCCCGGCGGGGCGGTGTCCACGGACATATTGAAAACGGCGGGGTGGTGATTCAGCAGCCTATTGTCAGCACCCTGCGGGAAAATTACATGCCCTACGCCATGAGCGTCATCGTCTCGCGGGCTATCCCGGAAATTGACGGCTTTAAGCCCTCCCACCGGAAGATCCTGTACACCATGTACATGATGGGGCTGCTAAACGGCAATAAGCGGAAATCCGCCGACATCGTGGGCCAGACCATGGCCCTGAACCCCCACGGGGACCAGGCCATCTATGAGACCATGGTCCGCCTCACCAGGGGCAACGGGGCGCTGCTGGTGCCCTATGTGGAGAGCAAGGGGAACTTCGGCAAGGCCTACAGCCGGGATATGTCCGCCGCCGCCTCCCGGTACACCGAGGCCAAGCTGGAGAAGGTGTGCAAGGAGCTGTTTTCCGAGATTGACCGGGACACAGTGGACTTTGTGGATAACTACAACGGCCAGATGAAGGAGCCGGTGCTGCTCCCTGTCACCTTCCCCTCCATCCTCACCAACGCCAACACCGGCATCGCCGTGGGGATGGCCAGCAATATCTGTTCCTTTAACCTCCTGGAGGTGTGCGAAACCGCCATCGCCCGGCTGCGGGACCCGGACGCCCCCATTGCCGAGACCCTGAAGGCTCCGGACTTCCCCGGCGGCGGCTTTGTCCTCTACGATCCGGCGGAGCTGGAGAAGATTTACACCACCGGCCGTGGCTCGGTGCGGGTGCGAAGCCGCTACGCCTACGATAAGGGAAGCCACTGTGTGGACATCACCGAAATCCCCCCCACCACCACGGTGGAAGCCATCATGGACAAAACGGTGGAGCTGGTGAAGGCGGGGAAGGTGCGGGAAATTTCCGACATCCGGGACGAGACCGACCTTTCCGGCCTCAAGCTCACCATCGACCTGAAGCGGGGGGTGGACCCGGATAAGCTGATGCAGAAGCTGTTCCGCATGACCCCCCTGGAGGACAGCTTTTCCTGCAACTTTAACGTCCTCATCGGCGGCTCCCCACGGGTGCTGGGGGTGGACGGCCTTTTGGAGGAATGGACCGCCTTTCGCCGGGAGTGCGTCCGCCGGGGTATCTTTTACAACCTCCAAAAGAAAAAGGAGAAACTGCATCTCCTAAAGGGCCTCCAAAAAATCCTGCTGGATATCGACAAGGCGGTGGCCATCGTCCGGGAGACCCAGGAGGAAAAAGAGGTGGTCCCCAACCTGATGATTGGCTTCGGCATCAGCCAGGTCCAGGCGGAATATGTGGCGGAAATTAAGCTGCGCCACCTGAACCGGGAGTATATCCTGAACCGCACCAAGGAAATCGAGGCCCTTCTGGAGGAGATTGCCGGGATGGAGGAGACCCTCCAAAGCCCGAAAAAGGTGGACGCCCTTATTATCAAGCAGCTGCGGGAGGTGGCGAAGAATTACGGCCAGCCCCGGCGCAGCCAGATTCTCTACGACCTCCCCGACGACGGCGGGGAGGAGCCGGAGGATATCCCCACCTACCCGGTCCACCTCTTCTTCACGCGGGAGGGGTACTTCAAGAAAATCACCCCCCAGTCCCTGCGGATGAGCGGGGAGCAGAAGTTGAAGGAGGGGGACGAGGTTACCCAGACGGTGGAGACCACCACCGGGGCTCATCTCCTCTTCTTCACAAACCAAGGGCAGGTCTACAAGAGCCGGGCCACCGAGTTCGAGGACACCAAGGCCAGCGTCCTGGGGGACTATCTCCCCCAAAGGCTGGGGATGGACCCCGGAGAGCTGCCGGTTTATATGGCCGTCACCATGGACTACAAGGGGTATATGCTCTTCGCCTTTGAAAACGGCAAGATAGCTAAGGTGGAGCTTAGCTCCTACGCCACCAAGACCAACCGGAAAAAGCTCATCGGGGCCTACAGCATCAAATCGCCCCTGGTTTACATCGAGGCCATCCCCGATGACGCCGAGTACCTTTGCGCCACCACCGCCTCCCGGATGCTTATTGTAAACACCGCCATGGTGGCCCCCAAGGCCGCGCGGGATACCCAGGGCGTCCAGGCCCTGAGTATGAAGAGCACCGTCCGGCTGCTGTGGGTGCGCCCCTACCAGGAGGGACAGGTGGAAAATCCCCACCGCCTGCGCACCAAGGCCCTCCCCGCCGCCGGGGCGCTGGTAAAAACCGGTGTGGAGCTGGGGGAACAGCTGACCCTGTAAAAAACATTCCAAAGCCCATAATGACCGCCGCCCGGACAGTTTT